>LUMQ01001063.1_pt1 | contig 11653 bp, 12 predicted proteins | sample 729621 | NCBI WGS metagenome assembly LUMQ01 (sample SAMN03860259, study PRJNA289734) | marine metagenome | biome: seawater column; feature: ocean; material: water; isolation source: Red Sea water column Station 12 - depth 25m | place: Saudi Arabia: Red Sea | collected 2011-10-15 | depth 25 m | reverse complement strand
TCAACTAACTGCATTAAATCTTTGTCTAATGAAGAAATAACACAACTATATCCCTCTTCTTTTGCTATTTTTACAATGGTCGCTATTACATCATCAGCTTCTACCCCCTCTATCTCTACTATAGGAAACCCTATTGCCTTGCATATTGATTTAATTGGATCTAATTGAAGCCTGAGCTCATCTGGCATGGGAGGCCGATTGGCTTTGTAATCAGAATAAATATCGCTTCTAAATGTTTTTCCCTTGGCGTCAAACACTGTGATGATAGAAGAGCCATCGTTCTCATTTCTAAGATTCATCATCATGTTCGATACACCTTTTATAGCACCAGTGGGCCTGCCTGATGATGTTGTTAGAGGTGGCATTGCATGGAAAGCTCGATAAATATACGAAGATCCATCAACAATATATAAATTTTTTTTCATTTAGTTATTTATTATGACATTAGGATTTTTTTATTAATACAAAAGATTTATCATATGTCACAAGTGTTACATTTTATTGAAAAATTATGGGAAATCTATGTAAAAAGATTTCATCTAAATAATGCTATCTTGTCTTTTGGCATAATAATTCTTGCCTGGATTATGGATATTGTTTTGGCCTTATATGCATGTCCTTTGTGTATATTAACAAGATATGTTTTTGGCACATTTGGTTTCTTTTCACTTATTGCAGCATTTAATGATAGTTTTAAGAATCTCCAAAACATTTTTATTTTTGGATCATTATTTTTTGGCGTTGGTGTAACTAGTAGACAAATATATATTCAAAATCTTTCTTCAGAGGGTTTAACTAATTTGTCTGGGTGTGGAATGCCGCTTGAAACAACTATTGAATTTTATGGTTTTTTTGGAGGTATTTATAAAACTCTTCAAGGGGGTCCTAGCTGTGCAGAAGAGGGTTGGAGGTTTATCTTTAATTTTGCTGAATGGGGCTTAATCTTCTTCTTAATATTTATATTTGTTAATCTTCTTAACGTATTTAAAGTCCTAAAAAAGGTATAATTTAAAGACAAATTTAAAAAATTATGGTTTTTGAACTTTCAAATAAAGATCTTATTTCTAAAGCTCTAGAGAGGGAAGAAGGAGTGCTTGCTTCTAACGGAGCGCTAACAGTTGTAACGGGGAAAAGAACTGGGAGAAGCCCCCTGGATAGATATATTGTAGAAGAGAAAACAACCAAAAATGATATTGAATGGGGAGAAATAAATAGGCCATTTGATGAAGAAAAGTTCCACTCTCTCTGGTCAAAAGTTGAGTCTTATTTAGATGACAAAGAAAGATTTTTAACTAAAGTTCATGTTGGGTCTCATCCTGATCACTATCTTCCAATTGAGGTAATAACTGAAACAGCTTGGCAGAGCCTTTTCTCAAGATTAATATTTATTGATCCTGATGAATTTAACCCAAAAGGTAAAAGTAACTGGAAAATACTTAGCGCAGCAAATTTTGAATGTGTGCCTGAAACAGATGGGACTAATTCAGATGGTTGTGTAATTATAAATTTTAAAGAACAAAAGGTCCTTATTGCGGGCATGAAGTACGCAGGCGAGATGAAAAAATCAATGTTCTCGGTACAAAACTTTCTTCTTCCTGCTAAAGATATACTTCCAATGCATTGTTCTTCGAATATTAATGATAAAAATTCAGTAGCACTATTTTTTGGTCTTTCAGGTACTGGAAAAACGACTCTCTCTGCAGATCCAGCATGTACATTGATCGGTGATGATGAACATGGATGGTCTCCGGGTTCTGTTTTTAATTTCGAAGGTGGGTGCTATGCAAAATGTATAGATCTCTCTGAGGAAAATGAACCTGTAATTTGGAATGCTATTAAAGAAGGAAGTATTTTAGAAAACGTTGTATTAAATGATGGGGTTCCTGATTACTCAGATATTTCGTTAACTCAGAATTCAAGATGTTGCTATCCTAGAACACATATAGAAAAAGCAGTCCCTGAAAATTATGCTGGTGAGCCAAAGACAGTAATCTTCCTAACTTGTGATCTGACTGGCGTCCTGCCTCCAGTATCAATACTGTCTAAAGAAGCTGCTGCCTATCATTTTTTGAGTGGATATACTGCAAAGGTTGGATCTACAGAAATTGGATCATCTTCAGATATTGAATCAACTTTTTCAACCTGTTTTGGAGCACCATTTTTTCCTAGACCTGCCGGTATTTATGCAGACCTTCTAATGAAAAGAGTCGAAAATTTCGGCTCAAAGGTTTTCCTTGTAAATACAGGCTGGACTGGAGGACCTTATGGAGTTGGAAAAAGATTTGATATTCCAACTACTAGAAGGATCGTTAATGCAGTTCAAAACGGCGAGCTGGATGATGTTGAAACTCAAATGCTTAATGGTTTAAATCTTGAAGTTCCTCTATCGATTCAAGGAGTTGATAGCAACTTGCTAAATCCGCGCGAAACCTGGGAAGATAAAGGCGCTTATGATGCTGCCGCTGCTGACTTGATAAAATTATTTCAAAATAACTTTGAAAGATTTGATGTCAGTGAAGAAATAATTTCTGCCGGCCCTTCTGATCAATAAAAATACGAGAATGACTTTTAGCAGTAGAGTTGCTGAATTAAAAGATAAGGGATTTTTTGAAAATATAGAAATTTCTAGAGGTGTTGAAAAAGAGTCCTTGAGAGTAAAAAACAATGCTCAACTGTCTCAAAGCAATCATCCAAAAGAACTTGGCTCTCCCTTAACTAATAAATTTATTACAACAGACTTTTCTGAAGCACTAATAGAGCTTGTAACTCCAACCTTCAATAGTATTGATGAAGTTTATGAATTCCTTTTAGATCTTCACATTTTCACAGCTAACGCTATGGAGTCAGATGAGGTTTTGTGGTCAAATTCCATGCCCTGTTTTATTGGGGATGAATCAGAAATAAGAGTTGCTGAGTATGGCTCTAGCAACATTGGTAAGCTAAAAAATATCTATAGAAAAGGTTTACGGGTTAGATATGGTTCGATCATGCAATGTGTAGCTGGTATTCATTATAATTTTTCAATTGATGACAACTCCCTGAGATTATTCAATAAGGATCTTAATAAAAAAATTAAATCAGATATTTATCTAGGCCTTATTAGGAATTTCAAAAGAAATTTTTGGTTCTTGCTTTACTTCTTTCTCCTATCTTTGATAAATCTTTTGTTTCAGGAAGAAATCATTCAATCAAAAATACAAATAAATCAGACCTATATGATGAATATGCTACTTCACTTAGAATGAGTGAAGTTGGTTATCAAAGCTATCATCAAAAGGCTCTTGATATTAAGTATAACTCTCTTGATAGTTTTATAGAGTCGCTAAAAAAAGGAATATTCGAAGAGTATGAAGTTTTTAAAAGCCTAGGTTTGTATGATGAAAATAATGAAAGGCAACAAATATCATCAGGAATTCTCCAGATAGAAAATGAACTATATGATTCTATTAGACCAAAGCGAAAAGGTGCTTCTGAGACTAGGCCAATAGAGCTTCTTTCAGCTAAAGGCATTGAATATGTTGAAGTTAGAGGAATTGATCTATCCCCAAATACTCTTACAGGAATATCTAAATCAGAAATGCGGTTGCTTGATGTGTTTCTTATTCATTGTCTAATTTCTGAGTCGGAATCAGTAAGCCAGTCTGAATATGATGAAATGAACAAAAACTATGTGACTGCAATTCATTCAGGATCAGATCTAGATCAAAAACTTTCATTTAATGGTTCAGAGTTAAGTATAAGAAATAAGATCTCAAATATTTCTGAAGAGCTTTTGTTGATTGCTAAGGAATTAAATTCAATTGATCCTGAGTTTGAAAAGTCAGTATCTGATTGTTTAAATATGGAAAATAAGAGCAGACAGTTACTAAATAATATATTAGGAAGTGATAATAGTTTTACAGAAAATATTTTGCAGGAGAGTATAGATAAAATGAATTCATTGAAAGGTGCGAAGCTTAAAAATGAAACTATCTTAGAAAATGAAAGGTTTAACTCTATTGAGTTACATAAAGAAATAGAAGCTAAAAAGGGTGTTGAATTGAATAAGTATGTGGAACAATATAACGACAAAGTAAGGGGATAAGTATGAAAGCATTACAATGCGTTGAGCTTGGAGGGGTAGATAAACTAGAAATTAATGAAGTCTCAAGTCCAGATGTAGGACCTGGACAAGTTTTAATAGATGTTAAAGCAGCGAGTGTAAATTTTCCTGATGTATTAATGATACAAGGTTTATATCAGTTTCAACCTCCACTTCCTTTTACGCCTGGCGGTGAAGCAGCTGGAATTGTTGAAAAGGTTGGTGAAGGTGTAGAAAGTCTCAAAGAGGGTGATAAGGTTTTTGCAATGACTGGTATGGGTGCTTTTGCAGAAAAGATTGTTGCGCCAGAAGGGTCAGTAATGCCCATTCCTGAATCAATGGACTATGAAACGGCAGCTGCCCTTTCAATGACATATGGCACAACTTTATATGCACTAAAACAAAGAGCCAATCTTAAAGCAGGAGAGACATTGTTGGTTCTTGGAGCCGCAGGTGGGGTTGGTCTTGCCGCTGTTGATTTGGGCAAAGCTATGGGAGCTAAAGTTATTGCAGCTGCATCATCTCAAGAAAAAATTGATATGTGCATTCAACATGGTGCTGATGAAGGATTCATATATCCAACTGGTGACTTATCAAAAGATCAACAAAAAGAACTTTCAGGAAAGATTAAAGAGGTCACAGGAGGTGTTGGAGCCAATGTTATTTATGATCCAGTAGGTTCACATTATTCTGAACCGGCATTAAGAGCTATCGCATGGGAAGGAAGATATTTGGTAATCGGTTTTGCTGCCGGTGATATACCGAAAATTCCGCTTAATTTAGCTTTGCTGAAAGGATGCCAAATAGTTGGTGTTTTTTGGGGTGCTTGGACTGGGATTGATCCTGCAGGCAATAAAGCTAACTTTATGGAGTTATTTAAACTTCATGGTGAAGGAAAAATCTCTCCTGAGGTTTCTGATAAATTCACGCTTGATAACGCTGCAGATGCTATAGCCCATCTGCAAAATAGAAAAGCAAAAGGAAAAGTAATAATAACTATATAAATTATGTCTTTAACAAAAGCTGACGACTATCCAATACATCAAATTTCAAAGCCTGTTTCTGAAGTAGGGTCTGAAAGAAACTTTTATGACAGATATTTTTTTAATGGTTATTCAAAAACAGATGATATCTACTTTGGCGCTGTGCTCTGCGTTTACCCAAATCTAAATATAATGGATGGAGCATTTACTCTTGCTTATAAAGGAAAACAATACAACTCGAGAGCTTCAAGGGTTTTAAATTTAGAAAGGCTTGAAACCGAAGTGGGACCTCTAAAAGTTGAGGTTATTGAGCCACTGAGAAAACTAAAAGTCTCTTTAAACGATGTTGAAAACAATTTTGAGGTTGATTTAACTATCACTGGCAGATTTGAGCCAATGAGAGAGCCTCAAATGCAATTATTCAATGGCCCTAGAATGATTATGGATACTTGTCGACTAACTCAGCAGGGTAAATGGTCTGGAAAGATAAAAATAAATGATGAGCAAATTGATGTGACTGAGGATGCCTTTGTTGGAACAAGGGATCGATCTTGGGGAGTTAGGCCGGTTGGAGCTTACGATAGTCAGCCTGTAGTTCCCTTTAATATGCCTCAATTTTATTGGTTATGGGCCCCCTTCCACTTTGAGGATCTTTCTGCACATATTTACTTTATCGATAAAGCTGATGGAGCTCCAGACACCGTCCTAGCAATTATGCAGGGTCCAGAATTTGAAGGTGAGATAGAGTTACGTAACGTACAAAAGAAAGTGTCTTATGTGCCTAAATCTAGAAGAGTTGAGTCCATGATAATTACTGCAACTGATAAAGATGGTAACAATATTGAGATTAGTATTGACTGCGGCATGAAAGCATTTATGTGCGGTCTAGGGTACATGCATCCTGATTGGGGTCATGGTCATGATAAGGGGGATAATGCAACTCACTTTGATGAATATGATCTAAATGAAGATCCTGGTGATCCGCCATATTTACATGTTCAGGCTCTTTCGAATGCCACATTAAAAGTTGGAGATAAAGCTTATGAAGGAAGAGGTGTTTTAGAGCAACTTATTCTTGGAGCGCATGAACCAAGTGGGTTTGTTGATCTTTTTGATAAACCTTAATGTCGGTATCTACAGACAAAAACTTTGATGAAAAGCTTCTTAAGCTTCAGTCCTGGCTTAAGGAACTTTATGGTGATTGTGAAGTTATACCTCATGAAAGCTCAATTGCTTCAGGCTTTTCTAATGAAACTTTTGTCTTCGATGTAAAGGGTAAAAATGTTTCGGAAAGTCTTGTTTTAAGGCTTAGACCAACTGGATATCAGGTGTTTCCTGACTATGATTTAAAAATGCAGGCTTCGATTATGAAGCTTCTAAGATTAAAGGGCCTCCCTACTCCAGAAATAATATTTGAAAACTATAATGATGATATTTTAGGTTCCGAGTTTTATGTGATGAGGTGTATTGATGGAGAAGCACCAAGCGATAATCCTCCTCATCATATGGATCCAGAGGGAATGATGGGGAAAGGGACTCCTGAGCAAAGATATTCAGTTTGGTCTGGTTGGGTAAATAATTTATCTTCATTTCATAGTTTGGATTTATCAACTGAAGAGATCTTGAGTTGTGGCTTCAAGAATACAGATGATTCACTCGGTACAGAGTTAGATTATTACAAGGAGTTTTTAAATTGGGGTATGGATGGAGAAAAGCATCCTGTTTGCTCAAATGCTCATGATTGGCTGGTTGCCAATAAGCCAGAATTACAAAAAATTTCCATGTGCTGGGGCGACTCAAGAATAGGCAATGTCTTATATAAAGACTATAAAGCATCTGCACTTCTTGATTGGGAAATGGCATGCATGGGAGATCCATTAATGGATCTAGCTTGGGGTTTCGCTGTAGACGAATGTAATAGTTTGGGGCTTGGTGTCCCCCGACTTGATGGCTCCATGAGTCAGAGTGAGGGTATAGAGATTTGGGAAAATAAAACTGGTTTGTCTGCAGAAAATATAAATTACTTTAGGGTCTTAGCCTTATTTAAGTTTTCGGTAATAATGGTAAGGGTTGCAAAGCGATTAATATTTAATAAAATTATGCCGCTTGATTCAGACTTCCATTTAAATAATTTTACTACCGAGTATCTAGACAGTGAGGTCGCTAGAGTTTCTAAACTTTAAATATTTATCTTAGCAACTGTATTACAAATATCTTCATGAATACAAACTTCAGCGTATTGATCAAAGCTAGTTGGATCTTTGTTAATAATTATTAATTTTTTTCCATTTTGAACAGCAAAACCTGGGAGCGAAGCAACGGGTTGCACCTGAAGAGATGAACCTAATACGATTAAAATATCACTTTCGATTATTTTATCTTTAGATCTTTCAAAATCATTCATATTCATAGGTTGCCCAAAAGAAATTGTTGCAACTTTTACTAAGCCAAAACATGATGGGCAGTTAGGAATTTCTTCATTATTGGAGATAGCCCTATGAAATGGTTTTAAGCTTAATTCCTTGTCACAATCTAAGCACTTAGCTTTTGTCGCATTGCCGTGGACTTCTATTATTCTCTTGCTATCAATCCCTGATCTGTGATGAAGTCCATCTATGTTTTGCGTAATGATAAAGCCATCTTTTTTATCTAAAACTTCTTTTACGAATAAATGTCCTGTATTAGGTTTTATTCTTTCTATAGTTTCGTTAAGAGCTATGTTTCGTTCCCAAGAAAGTTGTCTTGCCTCATGGCTACTTAGGAAATCTCGAAACATGATTGGCTTATTGGTCTTCCAGAAGCCGTTATCGCTTCTAAAATCTGGCAAACCTGAGTTAGTGCTAATTCCAGCGCCTGATAAAAAGACTATATTTTTAGATTCTCTTATTAAATTCTGAATTTTAAGAACTTTATCCATTTGTCACTACTGAGTGACTACAGATTGATATGTAAGGGATAGCTTTGAAACATCAAAAGGTGGTCTAAAGAATCCAAAGTATTCACCATTCTGATTAATTAAAATTATATTATTGACGTGGTTACTGAGCTCTTCTATAGAGTGCATCTCGTGTTTCATTGGTTTGACTTTTGCAACATTCAGTTGTGTTGTTAGGCTTAATAATGTTGGTCTCTCTGCCCTTACACCAACAAAGCTGGAATCGAATCTAGAAGCATAAAAGTTTATATCTTCTGCAGAATCTCTTTCAGGGTCTATAGTAACTAAGATCCATTGCTTGTCATCAAGCTCAAAATCTTTTTCTCTGAGAGCATTAATGAGTTTCCTTAACTCACTCATTGTTACTGGACACTCTGAAGGACAGCTACTAAAACCAAAATACATTATTGTCCATTTACCCTGTAAGTCTGATTTTGTGAAGTAAGAGCCATCTTCTCTTTCCATACTAAAGTCTGAAAGCTCAATGGGTTGTTGTAATTTATAAAAGCCATTTATTAATAGTTCTTCATCGCTAAGTATTCTTGGAGCCGTTAACTTATTCACAAATCCAAAAAGTATTGTTGCTATGAAGACAAAAATAAGGAGTAAGGAAAGTCTTATATTATTCTTCATATCAAATAAAGTGATCTACCAAGAGAGCAAAAAATATAAGAAAAATGTAATAAATAGAGTATTTAAATGAAGTCATTGGATATTCATCGTCATCAGTTAAATACATTTTTACTGATGAATATAAATAAAATAATCCAAGCCCAAGTGCTGTAAATAAATATATATTTCCTGACATTAATACGATAAAAGGAAGCAGGCTAACTAGCACTAGCAGAATTGTGTATAAAATAATTTGAAGTTTTGTAAATCTTACTCCATGGGTAACTGGCAGCATGGGTATAGACTCTCTTGCGTAATCGTCCTTTCTATAAATAGCAAGAGCCCAAAAATGTGGAGGCGTCCAAACAAAAATTATTAAGACTAAAAGAAGTGCATTTGGATCAATTGAATTAGTTACTGATGTCCATCCTAAAAGTGGTGGCGCTGCACCAGCCAGGCCTCCAATAACTATATTTTGAGGTGTCGCTCTTTTTAAGAAAACTGTATAAATGAAAGCATATCCAATTAAGGAGGCTACTGTAAGAACTGCTGTAAGAGTATTTACTTGGCTAACAAGAATAGCTGTTCCAGCGACCATCAATGCAAGTGCAAAAATGCTAGCATTAAAAGTGGTGATTTCGCCTTGTGGAAGTGGACGGTTAGAGGTTCGAGCCATATTTGCATCTATATTTCTATCTATAATTTGATTAATAGTTGCGGCGGAGGACGCACATAACCCTATGCCGATCATAGAAATAATAACCAAATAGATTGACGGTAGAGTTTTTGATGAGTTAACAAGCAAAGTAACCAATAGTAACATTGCTGCGATAAGATTATGAGCAATTGCAATATACAAAGGTAAAACATAGACCACATTCATAATTCCTAGAGAAATTTGTAATAGCAGGACTAGTCCTAATGTTGATGATAAAGGGGCAGCATTTGTAAACCATAAACAGCCAATCAAAATTAACATAAAGAATGTCAAAACAAGGGCTGTAACTCTATGTGAATAATGTATAGCAACTCGTGCTGGGTTTTCTAAAAGCCCATAAAGATAGTTTGGCCCCACCTCTTGTTTGAGATTGAATCCTGATTCGAAGTCCATCTCTGGATAGTAGCTACCCTGACAGGTTGGGAAATCTGGGCATGCAAGTGAAGCATAGTTAGTGCTTGTCCATGCACCAAGAAATATCTGAACAAGCAAAACAATCAAACACACTAATGCAAGATACCTATACTTCCTAATATCTATATAGTTTAAAAATCTGAAGTCGGCTGCTTTTAAAAATATAAAAAAGAATAAACTCAGTGTTATAAATCCACCAAAGAGATGACCTGTAACTATTATAGGAAGGAGTTTTAAGCTTACGGTCAAATAACCAAAAAGGCCTTGGCAACAAATAAAAAATAGTAAAAAGATTGAAAGATTTCTTAATGAGTTATCAACTTTATATCTGATCGCAAAAAATACAAGGAAGATTGCAATCAGACCAAGCATCGCAGCAAAATACCTATGAACAACCTCAGGTATTGCTTTATCGATCTCATATGGAAATGTTGGATACCTGCTTTCAGCAAGCGCTATTTCTGAATCAGTTATTGGAAAAGTTACAAATCCGTAGCATCCGGGCCAATCTGGACAACCCAAACCCGCATCTACAAGTCTTGTCCAAGCTCCTAAAGCAATTACAACTATTGCAAATAGTCCGCCAAAAAGAGATATGTTTCTTATATTTATCATATTAGTACCTTTAGGTCTTTCAGAATCTTTTTGGGAGTTAGATCATTTGGAAAATACATGACTAGTCTTCCATATGGATCAATTATAAAAATATAGCTTGAGGAAATGACAGATTCCTCAGATAAGTTTAATAATAGATCTTTAAACTCTGATTCTGCATCAATAAAAATTTCTAGTCTTGGGAAATCATTTTCAATATTCTCGAGAAAGCTATCTTCCGGTTTATACTCAAAAAAGACAATTCTTTTTACTCTATTAATATCTCTGTTAAGAGCCACATTGAGTTGTTTCATTAATCTGCTGTTCTCAAGGGTTTTCCCTTCGTTATTATGATAAATTCCCATCACCCACTTACCATCTTCAAAGTCCAGCTTGAGGTTTTTTGTTGAGGACATCTCCATTCCTGTTATATCAGTAAACTCGCTGAAAAATATGCCATTATTTTTGGTAGCTTCAGGCCCAAAACCAAATCTAAAAGCAAGTGTTGATGAAACAATTACTATTAGAGGCGTCAGCAATAGAAAGAGTAAGAAAGCTTTTTTATTCATTTGATGATTTCCTCAAAAAATATAAATACATAATTGATAATGCTATGAACATTGCGAACCATTGACCGGCATAACCATAGTGTTTTACCGGTGGCATATTTGCAACAACGGGTTTTAAGTATACAAAGTTAGTATCTGGCCTATAGTCAGATAGGAGGATAAATTTAACAATTTCTTCTTCAAATAAAGACTCTAATGCACTTATTGATTTGCTCTGAGATATCTTTGGCCAAGTATTTGTAAAAATATCTTCTGATAATATTAATCCCATCTCTGGCGCTTCTAGAACCCCTGAAACCGAAACATTCTCATTATCAGAAATGCTAATAAAGCTGACTTGATCTCTGCTTTGTGGCTGTTTTATCCAGCCAAAATCAACCAACATTACCTTGTTGTCTTCTATAAAGACTGGAGCTAAAACCTTAAAACCTAATATCCCTTTATGAATTACATTATCGAGATATATTATTCTTTCATTATCAAGCTTGCCGCTAATATAAACTCTCTCCCATTTTTGAGAGTCAGAGGAGAATTCAATGGCTTGACCTGTCTGCTGTAACTCAAACGCTTCAATAATTTCTGTTTTTTCATTTCCTCTATTGATCTGCCAAAAGCCCAGAACAACAAAAACAATTGAGAAAAATATATAAAAAATTGTCGCTGCTTGCCTTGATTTAGTTAATTTCATCTTTACCTATACAATACAAAGGTTATGTCAGTAAAAAGCATCATTATAGTATTAATAAT
>LUMQ01000707.1_pt1 | contig 11653 bp, 13 predicted proteins | sample 729621 | NCBI WGS metagenome assembly LUMQ01 (sample SAMN03860259, study PRJNA289734) | marine metagenome | biome: seawater column; feature: ocean; material: water; isolation source: Red Sea water column Station 12 - depth 25m | place: Saudi Arabia: Red Sea | collected 2011-10-15 | depth 25 m | reverse complement strand
CAATGGACCACGATTTGTGGGAAGAAAAAGTCTGGCCAATCTTAGCACATCGCATCCCAAACTTTGAGTCCATAAAGCTGATGCATGACTGGGCTGGTCATTATTCTATGAATACGTTGGATCAGAATGCTATCGTGGGGCCACACAATGAAGTTCAAAACTTCTTCTTCTTGAATGGGTTTTCTGGTCACGGGACCCAACAAGCCCCAGCCATGGGCAGAGCGATTTCAGAACTTTTAACATATGGTGCATATCAAACGTTGGATATGACACCGTTTCATTATGAAAGACTGTTGAAAGGAAGGCGATTAATAGAGAAAGCGGTTATTTAAAAAGACATCCCTAAATTTTTGGATATTTTATTTGTAATACTGTCTGCGTTCAGAAAAACTTTTTACCCTTTTTCTCCATGTGCGATATGAACTTGGTTTAATGTTTTTTCTCATTATCTTTTTTACTTGATCCTCTCTAAGTCCATATTGGCTCTCAATTTCAGAAAATGTTACATGATCAGAGAGTGCCATTTGAATTATTTCACTTAAGTCTGTCTCAGTTAAACTATCAGTTAAATTTTTTTTGTTCTGGGTCATTTTTGTGAGGCCATCCTTTTTTCCAAAGTAAACTTTTGTGCCCACACTTCAGATTTTTCTAAGTCGTAGTATACTGAGTTTTCATCGCCATATAAGTGGGCAAGGGCATTGGCAGCCCAAAAAACACCTTTATCATATGCCTTCGAAAGTAAGAATGAAGCCTCCTTATGGTCTGCTTCAACAACGTCTCCAAGTAAGAAAGCCACTCCTAAACCAAAAAAAGCTGCTGGATAATTTTGTTCTATGGATAAATTTAAATCGGATAATGACCTTTCAATATCTCCCATACGCAGGTGGCCTCGTGCCCGCTGTAGAAAAAAGCGGCCAGAATTATCTGGATCCATTTTAATGGCTTCGGTGCATTCATGTATTACTGTAGTGGCATCAATTTTTTCAAAGGGCACAGGTTCACTTTTACGCTGTGGATCCGCAAGTAAGGCTGCAGATCTGTCACAACTGGTAATGGCGTCAGCATGAACAAAGCCTGATGCTAAAGTGAGCGAGCATGTTAAAAACACGGTTATTTTTGATTTCAAACAAATTATCATTGTGTAGAATTTAGGTCCTAAATTGATAAGTACAGAATAGAAGTTAATAAATCAGAGTACTATATATTTATGCATTTTGTGATCACATTTGAATAATTGTAAGTTTTTGTGATCACATATCTTTAATTTATCTAGAAGATCTCTGGAGGCGAGTACCGGAATCGAACCGGTGTACACGGATTTGCAATCCGCTGCGTCACCACTCCGCCAACTCGCCTCAGAGTGAGCTCCTGCTAGCCTATGATTTAATCAGAAGCAAGCAATTAAAAATAAATTATTTTTTATTTGCTAATGGTAAGACTTTTTTCCAAGCAGAAGTTATATCGACTAATTCGCCTGATATTGGTGAAGTATCTCTCCAAATCACCCCAATACTACGTTTAGGCGAAGGATCAGGAAACTGGTCTATAACCACCTCTGAACTTAAAGTTTCTAATTTGCGTGCCATTTCCGGGATGAGAGTAACACCCAAACCTGCGGACACCATATGTACAAGGGTTGTGAATGAGCTTGCATCAAATCTTTGACGACTAAATCTCTCAGTGACACCACAAAAAGATATTGCCTGGTCTCGAAAGCAATGTCCCTCTTCTAATAAAAGTAAATTATGGTTAATTAGTTCCACTGGATCTGGAATTTTAACACCTTTTTGTTTTGCACTTCTCACAAGCAAAAAATTTTCATCAAATAAGTGGCTTTCATAGAAACCAGGCTTTGTCACCGGTAAAGCCAAAATTGAGCAATCAAGGTCACCTTCTCGCATTTCTAGCAATAAGTTGTCAGTTTGCGTCTCCTTGAAAATCAAAGAAAGTTCTGGGAAAAAATTTTTAGTTTCAAAAATTAAATCGGGTATCAAATAAGGAGCAATCGTTGGAATAACCCCTACCCTTAGCCGCCCGATAGCACGCCTGTTTACTGTTCCTGACAGCGCTGTCAGATCGTCAAGCTTTTCCAAAACCTCAAGAGCTTTCTGATGAAACTCTAAACCTAATTCAGTCAATATTAGCTGATGGCCACCTCTCTCAATTAGTGGCGCCCCTACTTCACGCTCAAGTTCTTTTATCTGCATTGAAATGGCTGGTTGCGATATCGCGACAGCGTCTGCCGCTAACCCAAAACTTTTGAATTTTACCAAGGCAGCAAAGTACTTTAATTGTTTTAACGAAATATTTTTCATAAGTTTTTCTTATAATAAATATAAGAAAATGTAAATTTATCTTATAATAAGAAAATGCTAAAAACTTATTGAACAAGCACAAAATTCCTTAAAAAATATTATTGGAGAGTCAAATGGACGGAAATGACCATAGTAACATCACGATGTGCCCAGTTATGCATGCCAAAGCAGGGGTTCGTTCGAATAGCGATTGGTGGCCAAATCAACTAAATGTAAAAATATTGTACCAAAATTCTTCAAAATCTGACCCTATGAATCGGGACTTTAATTACTCTGAGGAATTTAAAAAACTTGACCTAAAAGCATTAAAGAAAGATCTTTATGCTTTAATGACTGACAGCCAAGATTGGTGGCCAGCAGACTATGGTCACTATGGTGGTTTTTTTATCAGAATGGCTTGGCATAGTGCAGGAACATATCGTACTGGAGATGGCAGAGGTGGTGCTGGCACAGGTATGCAACGTTTTGCACCCTTAAATAGTTGGCCTGACAACGGCAATTTAGATAAAGCACGAAGACTTCTCTGGCCTATTAAACAAAAATATGGAAACAAAATATCCTGGGCTGATCTTATGATTTTAGCAGGTAACTGCGCCATGGAGTCTATGGGTTTTAAAACCTTTGGTTTTGCAGGAGGTCGTGCTGACGTTTGGGAACCTGAAGAAGACGTTTATTGGGGCACTGAGACCGAGTGGCTCGGAGATAATAGATACACCGGCGATCGTGAGCTAGAAAATCCATTAGCAGCCGTACAAATGGGCCTAATCTATGTAAACCCGGAAGGTCCAAATGGAAATCCTGATCCTGTTGCTTCAGGTCGGGATATACGTGAAACCTTTGCCAGAATGGCAATGAACGATGAAGAAACTGTTGCATTGGTTGCAGGTGGGCACACTTTTGGTAAAGCACATGGTGCTGGCGACCCTGACCTCGTTGGCCCTGAACCTGAAGGTTCAAGCATTCAAGATATGGGGTTTGGCTGGATCAATAAATTTAAATCGGGGAAAGGCGTTGACACAACTACCAGTGGCATTGAAGGCCCCTGGACATCAAACCCTACTCAATGGGATATGGGTTATTTTGATGTCTTGTTTGGATATGACTGGAAACTTACTAAAAGCCCAGCTGGCGCAAATATTTGGCATGCCGTTGATTTGGCAGAGTCAGATCATGCACCCGAAGTTGATGGTTCAGGCAAGTGCACCCGAAGTTGATGGTTCAGGCAAGAAGGTTCCAGTAATGATGACTACTGCTGATATGGCCATGCGTATGGATCCAGCTTACGAAAAAATATCTCGTAGGTTTCATTCGAATCCAGATGAGTTTGCTGACGCATTCGCGCGCGCTTGGTTTAAGCTAACCCACAGGGACATGGGTCCTAAGGTGCGGTATTTGGGTGAAGAAGTTCCGAATGAAGATTTAATTTGGCAAGACCCAATACCGGCCGTTGATCATGATCTGATTAACAAAACAGATGAAGAAAATTTAAAATCCGAGATTTTAAATTCTGGTCTTTCAATTGCTGAATGTGTTCAAACAGCATGGGCTTCCGCATCTACATATCGAGGGTCAGATATGCGGGGTGGAGCAAACGGAGCTAGAATTGCGCTTTCTCCTCAAAAAGATTGGGATGTCAATCAACCAACGCAACTTGCGAAGGTTCTCAATACTCTTCAGTCAATCCAATCTCAGTTCAATGAGACGTCAGGCAAAACAAAAATCTCTCTTGCTGATTTAATAGTTTTAGCGGGTAATGCTGGAATTGAAGAGGCAGCAAAGGCAGCAGGTCACTCCATAACAGTGCCTTTTACGGCCGGGAGAATGGATGCATCACAGGAGCAAACTGACATTGAGTCCTTTGATGTGCTTGAGCCAATTGCCGATGGTTTCAGAAATTATCAGAAGAAACAGTATTCATTATCAGCAGAAGAGCTTTTGATTGACAAAGCCCATTTACTAACGCTGACAGCTCCGGAAATGACAGCACTTCTTGGCGGTTTGCGTGTGGTTGGAGCAAATCATAATGGGTCTTCATTGGGGGTTTTAACACACCGTCCCGGTCAACTTACCAATGATTTTTTCGTAAATCTGTTGGATATGCGCTACTCATGGAAGGCAACCAACACTGAAGAAACTGAGTTTGAAGGCACAGACCGTGAAACGAACGAAGCTGTTTGGACTGCGAGCAGAGTAGATTTAGCCTTTGGCTCTAATTCTCAGCTACGTGCGTTAGCAGAAGTCTATGCTCAGTCAGACAATGAAGAAAAGTTCATTACTGATTTTGTAAACTCATGGACAAAAATAATGAATGCAGATCGCTTTGATATTAATTAAAAAGGCTTTCTTAGCTAAATTAAGAACTTACTATGCTGGGCACCATAGTTCCCAGCATAGTAGCTACCATCTTCTCTTTTTCGTCCTTTATTGAATAAATATCAGACTTTACGACAATAAGTCTTTTTCCTGTTTTTAAAACTGACCCAACAGCTTTAAGAACTTTTCCATCAGCCGGGGATAATAAATGGATTTTCATTTCAGAGGTTAAAACTTCTTGATGTTCACCCAACTTGGTAAGCGCTGCATAACCAGCGGCACTATCTCCAATTGAAAAAGTAACCCCAGCATGCCCAAAGCCATGTTGTTGCATCATACTTGGTTTCAACTTCACAGATATAATAACTTTTCCATCATCAACTAAATCAAGCTGAGCTCCTATAGTTTTCATAAATGATTGACTTTTAAAGCTTTGAGTAATCTTAGAGAAAGTTTCCATAAATTTACCTTTTATCAATAAAAAAAGAGCGCTTCGCACTGCTCAACGCTCATTTTTTTAAATTCTTTAAGTGCCAGTTATCAACGGCACTAAAACAAACTTATAGTTTGTTTGAAGATGCTTCTGGTGAAACCATTGTTGAGGATGTTCCAGGAGCGTCACACGCTGCTAGAAAACCTAATAAGCCCATTAAAATTACAATTTTTTTCATATCAGTTTAATCCCTTTAGATATAAAGTTAGTAAGATAAGATTTAGTCAGCTGCCTCTCCAGATGCAAACCAATCCATCGGATTTAAATTATATTCGCCTAAGGTAGAACATCCCGAAAGGAAAGTCACTAATAAAAGACTTGCTAACAACGTTTTCATAAACATCTCCTTTTTAAGATAACATCAAAAAAAGTCAGACATAAGTCAATAACTTTAAGCTCAAATTCGAGTTAAAAATAAAAAAATTTACAATTTTAAGATTTTAATACTGTAAATTATTATTTGCGAAGGAAATTAACCCGCCCCCGAAGCAGTCTAAGTAAGTAACAGTTACAATTATAATCATATAATTAGACGTGAAAATAAAAATACTATAACATGCTATTAAAAAACAGGGCTAGAAGCAGATATGAAACTTTCCATCCATGGTTGTCGAGGCTCAATCGCCAGTTCTTCCCCATCTACCCAAAAGTATGGAGGACATACTTCTTGCTTTGAGCTTACTTGCGAAAACCATCAAATTATCTTCGATGCTGGCTCTGGTTTCCAGAATGTCAATTTTTCTAAATCACACACTTCATATGTGCTATTGAGCCATTTTCATCACGATCATATACAAGGTTTGCCATTTAACCCACAAATTTTCGACCCTAATAATGAAATTGTGATTTCAAGTGATCTACACGATCACGAAACTGTGAAAAAAAATCTCCAAACCTATTTTTCACCTCCGTATTTCCCTATCGATATTGTGTCAGCCCTACCTAATATAAAATTCGCCCCCTTCGATGCTGTCAGAGAAAAACTAAACGAGTTCTATATTTTAAATTCAATAGCGCTTAATCACCCAGGAGGCAGTGTAGGTTATAAATTAACTCAAAAAAATAAATCTTTAATTTATTTGTGTGATAATGAATTTGAAGCCGATCAGAGAGAAACTCTGACTGCATTTGCAGAGAACGCAGATCTATTAATTTGGGATGGAATGTTTACTGAAAAAGAATTGGTGAACAGAAAAGGCTGGGGCCATTCATCTATTGAACAAGCTACTAAGTTTAATGAAGAAGCTAATTGTAAAAAAGTTCTCATCTCTCATCATGCTCCGGGTAGAAGCGATCAAGATCTTGATCGTATAGCTAGCAGCTTACCTGAATTATTCACAATCGCGTCTGATCGATTAGAAATTCAGGTGTGATATGAAAAAGATGGAACTAAATGCAGGAAACACAATTTTTAAAAAAGGCGATCCTGCTGATGGACTTTACATTGTGGGTAAGGGCTCAGTCGGAATTTACTTTCCAACCAACCATACAATGGAAAAACCAGACATTGTCTTAAAAGCAAATGATATACTTGGTGAGATGGGAGTAATTGATACAGCCCCAAGAATGGCTACGGCTAAAACCCTTGAACCTAGCGTGATCATTTTTGTATCGACCAAAGAGTTCGAAAAAAAACTAGAAGGTTCTGATATGATTGTACGTGGGGTTATGGCGATCCTATCTGAACGTCTAAGGGATCTTCAGAAAAGACGGTAAGGGCTTCAGCTACTATGGAAATTGAAAAAATTCTAGAGTCTGATTTTTTGACTCGCATCAGCTTTTTTAATTTCGAAAATGCCATAACCGCAGCATTCTATACTGATGAAAATCTTAATTTAGTAAACGCCAACACGAATTTTGAGAATTTGTTTAAAAAAGGTATCGAAATTAAATCTCAAAACCTTTTAACTTTGTTAGCAAATCTTGGAGTTGAACAAGAAATTATTTCTGACTTTAGAACAACTTTGAACACAGATGGCAAAGTTTTAATTCCACAAATTAAAATAATGCTGAACGGCGAGCTACGCTATTTTTCATTACTTTCGACAAAAACTAAAAGTCCATTCACAAAAATTTTAAACGGTATCCAAGGCCAGTTAATTGATCGGACTTCTGAGACAATTTTAAAACAAGAAAATGAGAAATTAATTAGCTTAAATCAGGAAGCCTATGACAGCCTTAAAGACAAAAACGCGAAGCTTGAAAAAATTTCGAATAGGTTGGCAAAGTATTTATCACCCCAAATTTATAAAAATATTTTTGAGTCGGATTCTGAACACACAAACGAATATAAGAGGAAAAAGCTCACTGTATTCTTTTCAGATATAAAAGGTTTTACAGACCTTTCAGACTCACTTGACCCAGATCTTCTTGCAGAACTTGTCAATGATTACTTGTCAGCAATGACCGATATTGCCCTTAAACATGGTGGTACTATTGATAAATTTATTGGCGATGCAATCTTAGTTTTTTTTGGCGATCCTGAAACCGACGGATTGAAAAAAGATGCATCAAAATGCCTTAGCATGGCAATTGCTATGCAAAATAAGGTAGCTGAATTAGATAAGAGTTGGAGAGAAGATCACGGCATTGCGGAAGGCCTAAAGGTAAGAATAGGGATTTCAACTGGCTACTGTACAGTAGGAAATTTTGGTTCGGTTCAACGTGTAGATTATACAGTGTTAGGCAGTACCGTAAATTTAGCTTCTCGTTTAGAGTCAATTTGCCAACCCAAAAAAATATTAGTCGCACCTGAAACAAAAGTTCTCTTAGAAAAAGATTTTAAATTCGAGGCTCAAGAAGCTGTGAGTTTAAAAGGATTTAATCAACCTGTGGTTCCGTATCAGTATTTAGACCTTAAAGAAACTACATCGCCAGAAATACTTAAGGGCGATGTGGTGGATATTATTCTTAAACAACCCAAAGACATAGAGAGCATACTACACGAGTTAAAATCGCTTCAGAAGGATTATGAGGACAAATTAACAAAAACTAAATCTAGCAAGAATAAGAAAAAATAGTTTGCACCCAGATGAGTTCAGAAATGAATCGAAAAAGAAGAAAATCAAAAGGCCAGTCTGAGGTAAAAAACCATAACTTCACCAAACTTGTAAATGATAAGACTTTCTCTCCAATAGAGATTGGCAATTTAAGAAAAATTTCTGACTCTGCTATAAGAATTCTTTCAGAGATAGGAATGTCAGATGCTCCGGAAGAATTATGCGACCTTATACTGGAGTACGGTGGAAAGTTAGAGGGGAAAAGGTTACTTTATCCGACTAATTTGATCGAAAGTACAATAAAGAGGCATCAAAGAGTTATACTTTTAGCCGGACAAACTGCAGATAACGATCTTCAGGTTGGGGGAAATTATGTTTATGCAGGAACAGGCGGAGCTGCTCCAAATCTACAAAACCACAAAACAAAACAGTATGTCCCATCCAAACTAATTGATCTTTACGACGCCGCAAGATTGGCCGACAAGCTACCCAATATTAGTTTTTTTTCTAGGTCTTTGGTTGCTGGTGATATTGAAAATCCTCTAGATTTTGATCTATCCACTGCGGCGGCGAGCTTAGCAGGCACTTCTAAGCATGTCATGGTTCAAGCTGCCCATTTCACTCACGTAAAAGCAATAGCAGAATTGTGTTATCAAATAGCGGGAGGGGAAGAGAATTTCAGAAAAAGACCTTTTCTGTCTTTGCATATTAATCATGCGGTGCCGCCTTTAAGATTTGATCCAGAAAATGTAAAGGTTATGATTGAAGCTGTTAAGCTAGGTATACCCGTTCACTGTAATGTTTTTGGCCAACTTGGAGCTTCTAGCCCAGTAACAATCGCTGGATCCGTTTCACAAACTCTAGCAGAGACTCTGGCAGGTCTAGTTTTAGTTAATATACTTGACCCAAAGGCATCTAGCATTGCTGGGCCAAGGCCAATGATAACAGATTTAAGAACTGGTGGTATGGCTGGCGGCGCTCCAGAACAAATAATGGCAACCGGAGTTGCAGTTCAAGTTTTACGATACTGGGAAATACCATGTTCTGTCATCGCGGGGGCCACTGATAGTAAATTAATTGACTTCCAGTCGGGTTATGAGAAAGCACTCACAATTAATAGTGCAGCACAAACTGGTGCTAATTTGATAACTCAAGCAGCAGGTTCTCAAGCCAGTTTAATGGGAATTAATTATGGCGCTATGGTTGCTGATAACGAGCTTATTGGTGCTATATTTAGGTCAAACATTATACCCGAAGTAAGCGATCAAACCTTAATGCATGAAAGCATAAGAGAAGTAGTAAATAATGAAGGCCATTATTTAGGACATCCTGAAACTTATGCTCGAATGAAGAGTGATTTCTATTATCCAGAAATTGCAGAGAGAAAATCACTAGAGGAATGGGCAGATAGTGACCAACTAGACATGGGGCAAAGAGCTGATTATCAGGCGTCAAAAATACTAAAAGAATACTGGCCAAATCACTTATCTAAAGAAATAAAAGATTATCTAAGCAACCGATTTCCACTCGACTTTAACAGGTCTAATAAATGAAAATTGCCATTATTGGAACAGGTGCCATGGGTTCAATCTACGCTGCGCGATTTGCCAAAGCTGGGTATGAAGTGATTGCTGTTGATATTTGGCAAGAACATGTCGACCAAATAAATAAAGATGGTTTAGTTGTTGAAGGACCTGACGGTCTGATAACTGCAAAAAATGTAAAAGCACATACAAATTTTTTAAATCTGAAAGGTTGCGATTTCTATATTATTGCGACCAAAGCGTTAGATTTAGAAAAAAGCATTGAGCACCTTAAAGACCAAGTAGAATTAAACTCACCTATAATTACAATTCAAAATGGATTGGGTTCTGGCGATATAATTTTAAAACATATGCCTAAAAATCATATTATTTTAGGTGTCGCAGAAGGTTTTGGCGCAAGCATAAAGGGTCCTGGACGAATTGTTCACACAGCGAATAAACAAATAAGATTGGGTTCAATTTCGAAAAGATCAAATAAAGGTGAACTCCAAGACATAGTTTCAGTTTGGCGTTCCGGAGGGTTAAAAACTGAAATATATGAGAACATTGAGCAGTTAATTTGGGAGAAATTGCTATGCAATGTGACCCTATCTGGTCCATGTTCAATTTTTGGTTGTAATGTCAAAGAGTTAAAAAATAATAAAGAATATTGGGCTTTTGCTTTGAACTGTATGAAAGAGGCTTACTCCGTAGGATTAGCAAAGGGTATACCATTTTCTTTTTCAGACCCTATTGCTTACGTGAGCGATTTTGCAGAAAGAGTTGGCTCAGCCAAACCATCGATGCTTCAAGATTTTGAGGCAAAAAAAAGAACCGAGATAAATTTTATAAATGGTGCAATTCCACTTCTTGCAGCAGAGCTAAAAATAACAACGCCATTTAATGACTATGTCTGTAAAATTATTCATGAAGCTGAAATATCAACAGAGCGCTCTTAAACAAATTTCCTTTATTATTTCACCAAAAACATTAGGCTATTAGCATGAAAACGGATATCCAAAATTTAGATGGTATTGTCGACCAAAGCCTGAAAGTAGCTTCCCGTGTTATTGCAGTTGTCGCCTTTCCAGCCGTTTTATTTGCAGCTTACAGAAATTTAGCTATAGATTTTTTGCCTTATCATCAGGCATTTTTGACTGTCTGCTACGGGATTTTTGTATTTCTTGGGTTTGGTAAAATAAAATCGAACCAAATTCGTTTTTACGCACTGGTGATAATTTTTCTTTTACTTTTTATAGCCAGTGGTTTGAGAAATAGCTCAATAATTTTTGTTGATGTTTTTCTTGTATTAGCCTGTGGACTCATGGCATTTAAATTTACTGGTCTGGTGGTGCTTTCTACCGGAATACTTGCTACGGGGCTTTTGTTGTTTCTAGTTCCAGAAACCTTTCTCCCAGATGGTGAAATTTATTCAAGAATAATCGGTGTGCACATTTCTTGCTTAACTTTGACGTGCATACTAATATTTGCCATTCGTAATGTTGTTGAGCAATATCAACAATTTTACCTTAAAGAAATCGAAGAAAACAAGTCACTAATTGAAAAGAATAAATCATCCTATAATCTTGTTGCTGAGGCTCAAGAAAGTTCTGAGGCTGAAAAAGCAAAGCTAAAATTAGCCGCGTTTAGTCTCGCCTCACAAATGGACCTAACTAAAAATTTATTAGAAAAAACTGACAAAAAGAAAAATCGCGCACAAGTTGAGTATATTCGAGACAGGGTCCATGACGTTTCATTCAACTTATCAAAAATTAGCGAAACAGGGAATTATCTTTCCAATGATGTAGCGACCCTCACCTTTCAAGAATTAAGTCACATCCTAGAGCAATTCATGCATGCTTATGAATTTTTTTCCAACGGTAAATCTATTAAAGTTACAGTAGAAACAAACTCAAAATCTGAATTTGAATATGGGATCCCTTTGAGTTCCCTTAAGGTAATGCTTCACCACTTAATCGCTCACTGCCAGGATCTACATGAGCCCAAAGA
>LUMQ01001224.1_pt1 | contig 11654 bp, 14 predicted proteins | sample 729621 | NCBI WGS metagenome assembly LUMQ01 (sample SAMN03860259, study PRJNA289734) | marine metagenome | biome: seawater column; feature: ocean; material: water; isolation source: Red Sea water column Station 12 - depth 25m | place: Saudi Arabia: Red Sea | collected 2011-10-15 | depth 25 m | reverse complement strand
TGTGCATTAAAGTTTCCTGTTGCACCTCCAAATTTACATGAATGTGGTATTTTTTTTAAAACATTTAGTTGTTCTTCAATCCTCACACTAAAAACTTTAAACTCTTTTCCCAATCTGGTTGGACTAGCAGGTTGACCGTGAGTTCTAGCTAACATTGGAATATCAGAATATTCTTCAACTTTATTATCGATTTCTGAAAGAACCAGATTTATTTTTTCAAAATAGTTAGGAATAAAATCTTTAATTGAAAGAGGGATTGAAGTATTATTTATGTCCTGAGAGGTTAATCCAAAATGAATAAATTCTGAAAATTCACCAATCTTCATTTCATCAAACTTTCTTTTGATAAAGTATTCAACTGCTTTTACATCATGATTAGTAGTTTTTTCAATTTCTTTAACTTCAAGAGCATCTTCATCATTAAAGTCAATGTATATATTTCTAATTTTATCATTGAATTTATTATCCCAATGATTCAAGTTTTTAACACCTATTTCTGTTAAACTAATGAAATACTCAATTTCTACTTTAACTCTATATTTAATTAGAGCTTTCTCAGAAAAGTAATTGGAAAGTAATCCTGTTTGATTTGAATATCTTCCATCAACAGGGGATATAGCATTGAGATTAAAGCTTGTCATAATAAAAAAACAAAGATAATATAAACTAGAAATTATTTTCTATTGAGTAACTTATATTCTTCGTAGCACTGACTAATAGCTTCTAAAATTTGTAAATCATTAGCTGAAAGAATAAAATTTTCTGAGTAACTACAATTTCTTAGTATTTCATCGATATCTAACTTGTCAACTTGTAATAATGCAGTTAGAGTTTCTCTGTCAAATTTAGTTCCTAAAAGTTCTCTAATTCTATTATCTTCTTTCATTAATTTCAGCTTTCTAAACTGCTTCGGTTTTTTACCAAACAAATTATACAAAAAATCAAGTGGATTGAATATTGCACCAAAAACTTTTGATATTGCGCCTGGGTTTTTAGATCCAGCTTCGTAGCCTCTTGAGGGTAGTCCAGGTATGCTGTATCTGTAAGAGCTACTTATTGGTACATTTTTAGCATCAATCTCCAAATATCCTGTTAATTGGTATGGACTAACTATGACTTCTTCTAAAGCATATGCAAGTTCAGTCAGTCTAACTTTTGAATTTTTGAATTTAATCAAATCATTTGTTACTCTAATTTTAATTGATTTAAAGCCTAGGTAAGAAAAGTACAATGTATCATTAACTTCTGCCTGAATTTCAAATTCTCCATCCTTATTTGAAATAACACCAACAACTTTATTTAAGTTTATTACATGAACATTTGAAATAGGTTTAGAGTCTGCATCATTTTCAATTACTCCAACAACTTTTTCTTGAGATGAAAGTGTGGTAGTAAATAAAGTAATTAATATGAGTAAAAACAATTTAATTTTCATCCGCGTAAACATACATTAAATTAAGGTTATGCTGAAAATTTCAATCATAAACTTTTCTTAAAAAATCAACCAATTTATTAGTTGCTAAGGCTCTATGACTTATTTCATTTTTTATTCTACTATCTATTTCACCAAATGTCATGCTATATCCATTTGGTTTAAATATGGGATCATATCCAAATCCTTTTGATCCATTAACTTCTTTAGTTATTTCTCCGTAAATAATTCCAGTAAATAACTTAGAAAAATCTTTAGTGATAAGTGAGAATACTGTTTTAAACCTTGCACTTCTATCTTCAAAATCATGCAATTCTTTTAATACTTTATTTATATTATCTGTAGAGTTTTTATGATCTCCTGCATAACGAGCAGACCTTACTCCAGGTTCATTATTTAAAGCTTTAATTTCAAGTCCAGTATCATCTGCAAAAACGTTTAGATTATATTTTTCAAAAATATATTGTGATTTAAATTTTGCGTTTCCTTCAATTGTTGGTTGGTTTTCTGGAATTTCATCATAGAATCCAATTTCATTCAAACTTCTTATTTTAAATTCTTTTCCAAGTATTTTTCTAACTTCTTTAACTTTATTTTCATTATGACTTGCAAAGATTAATTCCATTACCTAAATTTTACTAAAGTTAAAAAAACATCTAATTGAAATATTCTTATGCTATAAATGTTGTTATTCCAATACCAATTGATGGGTTTTTTACTTATTCACTATCAAAATCAGAATTTTTTAAAATTAAAATTGGATCTAGGGTTATCGTAAGTTTTGGAAAAAAGAAATATTATACTGCTGTGGTATTTGAAAAACATGAAAATTATGATGTCGACTATGAATTAAAAGAAATTTCTTATTTGATTGATGAGCCACCTTGTTTAACAAATGAGCAAATAACCTTTATTAATTGGTTAAGCGATTATTATTTGTCTCCTACAGGTGTTGTTTTGGATGCCGCTCTTCCTAGATCATTTTTAATCAAGAGTGAATCAGTTTTAAGAAAAGTTTACAGCGACAAAGTTTATAATAACGAAAATCGTGATTATGAAATTTTGCGACTTTTTGAAAAGAATGAAGAAATTTTAGTTAGTGAGCTTGTAAAGATTTTCGGTTATAAGGTTTTACAAAGAATTAGTGTTCTGATAGCTCAAGAAATATTAGAGTTAAGTGAAGAAATTTACACTAAATATAAAGAGAAAACTACCATTAAATACTCTATTAATCAATCACTAGATTTATCTAAAATTTCTTTACGTTCTGACAATCAAAATAAGGTTGTAAATTATTTGTATGAAAATAAAAACTCATCATTTTCTAAAATTCATATAAAAGATGTTTTAGATGTATCCGTTTCCGTTCTAGAAAACCTTGTGAAAAAGAATGTTTTGTTAAAAAATAGAGTTCCTGTTAAAAGAATAAGTAGTTCTACAGTAATTTCAAGTAAGGATTTAGTGCTTTCAGATGCTCAAAAAGCTGCTTTAAATGGTATAAATAAATCCTTCACGTCAAATGATGTTGTTAATCTTTTGGGTATTACTTCCTCAGGAAAAACAGAAATATATGTTAATCTTATAAAAGAAGAAATTCTTAAAGGAAACAGTGCTCTTTTAATGGTGCCCGAAATTGCATTAACAACTCAATTAAGTTTACGTTTATCAAGTTATTTTCCAAGTAACTTGATAGTTTATCACTCCTCAATTTCTCCAAACATAAGACATGAATTATGGAATGATATGTTGAATGATGATAAACCGAGAGTAATCCTAGGAGCAAGATCTTCAGTTTTTTTACCGTTTAAAAACTTAGGAATTATTGTTATAGATGAAGAGCATGAAAATTCCTACAAACAAACTGAACCAATGCCAAGATATAATGCTCGTGATTCAGCAATTTTTTTATCAAAAATCTTAAAAACAAAATGTTTATTGGGTAGTGCTACACCCAGTGTTGAAACATACTATAATTCTATTAATGAAAAATATGGTTTTGTTGAGTTAAATAAGAGATATGGAGATTTTAAAGAGCCAAAAATTACTCTTATCGAATCTCCAAAATTACAAGATGAATCGTTTTTATCACTTTCTTTAAGACGGGAAATTAAAAAATGTTTAGAAAACAATCATCAAATTATCCTTTTCAGAAATAGAAGAGGTTTCTCAACATTTTTAAAATGTAAAGCTTGTAGTAATGTGAATTATTGTCCTAATTGTGATGTTTGCCTTACATATCACATCTCTGAAAATTTAGAAAAGTGTCACTACTGTAGTTTTTCAAGAGTTAAGCAAGTTACATGCTCTAGCTGTAATTTACCTTCGATGGAACTCAATGGTATAGGAACACAAACAATTGAAAATGAATTAGAAAAGTTTTTCCCAAAGGTTAAATCAAAAAGATTAGATTATGACACAACTAGATCTAGAAAAAAATTAAAAAAATATTTTCAATTAATCAAACAGGTTTCTGGAAGAGCTGGAAGATCAATTTCTGACTCAAAGGTTTTAATTCAAACAAATTATCCTAATCATCATGTTCATAATAGGATTATAGATGGTAACACAAAAGGATTTTATCAATTCCAAATTGATCAAAGAAGAGATTTTAATTATCCTCCATTTACAAGATTGGTAAAGGTTATTTTAAAATCAAAAAATATAAATGTATTAAAGTTAGCTTCCAGCTGGTTTTCAAAAGCCTTGAGAAATACCATGAAATCTGAAATTCTTGGTCCAGAGTTTCCAGTTGTAAGTAAAATCAAAAACAATCACATAATGAATATACTTATTAAAATGGAAGTCAAGAGTCTAAGAAAAGAGAAAAAAAAGCTATTTGAACTATTAAAAAAAATCAATAAATATCCTCAATTTAAATCTGTTAAACTAAGTGTTGATATTGATCCTTACAATTAAATATTAATTTATTTTGTAAGTAATTATTAAAAAACTATTTTTGCCCGACAAAATTTACTTATGAGTCATTATGAATCTGTGTTTATCTTAAATCCAGCTCTGTCAGAGCCTCAGGTAAAAGATGCTATAAAAAAATATGAAGATTTTCTTAAATCTAAAGGATGCAATATTGTTGATGTTGAGAATTGGGGTTTAAAAAAGCTTGCTTATAAGATTCAAAATAAATTAAGTGGATTTTATGCACTAATAGATTTTGAGTTTGATGGTTCTGATGAAAATATCATAAACTTATATGAAACTGAGCTCAAAAGAGACGAGAGAGTGATGAGATATTTAAATGTTTCATTAGATAAGGATGCTAACGCCTGGGCCATTAAGAGAAGAAATAAATTAAAAAAGGAAAAATCATAATCTGATATGGATTTAAATACAAATCAAGGAGAAATTAGGTACTTAACTCCACTAGACATTAATACAAATAGCAAGAAAAAATATTGCCGATTTAAGAGATTAGGTATTAAATATATTGATTATAAAGATCCAGACTATTTGTTAAAATTTGTTAATGAACAAGGTAAGATTCTCCCTAGAAGACTGACCGGTACATCGTTAAAATATCAGAGAAAGGTTTCTGTAGCTATTAAAAGAGCTAGACACCTTGCATTACTTCCTTATCAAGCTGACTTACTTAAATAAAACTAATGGAACTCATATTAAAAGAAGATGTAGAAAACTTAGGATTTAAAGATGATCTTGTTGTTGTTAAAAACGGTTATGGAAGAAACTTTTTAATTCCACAAGGTAAAGCTATCCTTGCGACTATCTCTGCAAAAAAAGTTCTAGCAGAAAAATTAAAGCAATCTCAAGTAAAAGAAAAGCAGGCTATTGAAGAAGCTAATAAAATTGTTAAAAAGCTTGAAAAATTAGAGCTAAAAATTAGCGCTAAATCTGAAAATGATAAACTATTTGGTTCCGTAACCAATTCAGAAATTTCAAAAGAACTTTCTTCTGAGGGATTCGAAATTGAAAAGAAATGCATTCAATTATCCTCTTCGATAAAGAAAATTGGTTCATATACTGCTAAAATTAGATTACACAGAGAAGTTTATTATGATCTTAACTTTGATGTTGTAAGTTCACAATCATAGTTTACAAAATATCTTTATCATTTTATTAACTTTGATAAAATGTCAATTAAGCCCTCTATTCCTAAAGGTACAAGAGATTATCACCCAAACTTAGTCTCAAAGAGAAACTATATAATTCAAAAGTTAAAAGATAATTTCATGAGATTTGGTTATCATGAAATTCAAACTCCATCATTTGAAAAAAGTAATATTCTTAAAGGGAATTACGGTCAGGAAGGTGATAGACTGATTTTTAATATTTTGAACTCAGGCGAAAAAGTTAAAAAAGCTGATATAAATTCTCTGAAGGATAATAATTTAAGTGAATTTGTAAATTCAATTTCTGATAAAGCTCTGAGGTATGATCTTACCGTGCCGCTTGCGAGATATGTTTCACAATATCAAAATGAAATTAAGTTTCCCTTTAAAAGGTTTCAAATTCAAAACGTATGGAGAGCTGATAGACCACAAAAGGGAAGATTTCAAGAATTTACTCAATGTGACGCAGATGTTATTGGATCTGACTCAATTTTAAATGAAATTGAAATGATCAATATATATGCAAAATCATTAAATGATTTAGGTCTTAAAAATCTAGAATTAAAAATAAATCACAGAGGAATTTTAAACTCCATTTCAAAAAAAATTGAACTTAATAGTGAATTTAAAAAGTTCATGATAATTCTTGATAAAATTGATAAAATTGGTCAAGAAAACGTAATAAAAGAATTGGTTGAAAGTTTAAATTTAAAGGACCAGTATATTGAAGATTTTAAATTTATTTTTAATTCTAAATCAAATTCAGATATTCTTGAATTTATAGAAAAGCAATATATTATTGATGAAGATTCTAAGATAGCATTAGATCAGTTAAAGACAATTAATGATTTTTTTGATTTAAATAGTTATGATCATATTAATATTTCTTTTGATTTATCACTTGCGAGAGGATTAGATTACTACACTGGAGTTATCTTTGAAATTTCCAGTAATAATCATAAAGAAATAGGCTCAATTGGAGGTGGAGGTCGATACAAGGATTTAACAAAGAGATTTAGTACCCAAAATCTTTCTGGTATAGGTATTTCTTTTGGATTGGAAAGGATTTTTTATATTCTAGAAAATGATTCTTTGTTTCCAGATTCTATAGATCAACAAAATGAAATTTTAGTTTTAAATTTTGGAATTGAATATATCAAAAAACTTGATCATGTGATTAAATACTTTAGAGAAAGTGATAACATAACCATTTACCCTGATGAATCAAAAATTTCAAAACAGTTCTCTTATGCTGATCATAATAAATTCAGATCGGTACTGATTTTTGGAAAAGATGAAGATGATAAAAACATCTTTAAAATTAAAAATATGGAGAGTGGCATTGAAAAAAAATTTAATATCACAAATTTCAAAGAAGTTTAATTAGTAGCGAGGGGGAGACTTGAACTCCCGACCTCCGGGTTATGAATCCGACGCTCTGACCACCTGAGCTACCTCGCCATAAATGAGCGTCAAATATAAAAACAATATACCTAGCAGCAAACTCAGTATAAAAAAAATATTTTTCTTTTTCACATCATTTATATTGTATATATTGCTAGCTTATGTCTGAAATGATAAAATATGAATTAGAATTTCCTATTAAAGCATCGCCCTACATGCTTTATCAGTACATATCTTCAGCTTCAAGCCTTTCAGAATGGTTTGCAGACAATGTTAACTCCAGAGGTAAAGTTTTTTCTTTTTTTTGGGATGGATCTGAAGAAAAGGCTGAACTATTAAGTTCTAAAAACAACAAATTTGTTAAATTCAAGTGGCTTGATAATGATGAAAACTCATTCTTTGAAATTAAAATAGTTGTTGATGAATTGACAAAGGATGTCTCTCTAGTCATTACAGATTTTTCTGAAGAGGATGAAATTGACGAAGCAAAAATGTTATGGGAAAGTCAGATTTCTGATCTCAAGCAAGTTTTAGGTTCATCGTAGTCAATGGTCAATTTTAACGGAGAAATATTGCCTGAAAGTTCTCAGCTTTCTAACAACAGGGGATTTTATTTTGGTGATTCTGTATTTGAGTCGTGTAGAATAAAAAGTAATAATATCTTATTTTGGGAAGACCATTATTTTAGATTAATGTCTTCAATGCGTATCATGAGATTTAATATTCCAGATACATTCACGCCAAGTTTTTTACATGATGAAATTTTAAAGATTCATAATCATAATTCAGATTTAGACCATGGAAGGGCTAGAATTTCTGTTTTTAGATCATCTTCTGGTAATTACAATCCTGAATCAAATGATATATCTTACATTATTAAAACCTCTGAAATTCATAATAACAATTATGAATTCTTAAACAAGGATTTGAGAGTAGACTTGTATAAAGATTATTTAATTGATAGTCAGCTAATTAACAGGATAAAATCTAATAATAAATCAATTAATGTGTTGGCGTCTATATATGCTTCTGAAAATGATTTAGACAATTGTATCTTACTAAATAAGAATAGAATGATTTCTGAATTTATAAATGGTAATCTCTTTTTGGTTAAAGACGATTTAATTATAACTCCAAATTTGAATTCTGGTTGTTTAGATGGTGTAATGAGAAAAAATATTATAAAAATTCTTAATGAAAATAATTTTAATGTCATTGAAGCAGACTTAAAACCATTTGAAATAATTTCTGCTAATGAAATGTTTATGACTAATGCAGTGCAGGGAATTCAGCCAATTAAGTATTACAGAAAAAAAATATTTAGTAATGATGTTACTTCAAAGTTGTTGTCACTATTAAATACTTCAATTAATTGAGATTAGGATTTTCAGGAGAATTCGACCATATTTTAAAATATTCTCCCAACTCCTCTAGTTTAAGTTTCCACAAATTAGATTTATCCTCCAGAACATCTTTATCATTAATTTTTTTTAAAATATGCCAAGAACCATCTTCAATTTCAGCTTTGAGTTGATTCTTGTCCCATCCAGAGTATCCTAAAAAAAATTTTACATCATTTTTTTTTAATTTACCATTCTTAATTAGTTCTATTGCCTTTTCAAACTCTGTTCCCCAGTAAATTTCATTTGTGACTTTACTACTATTAGCAAGAAATTTATTAAACCTATGAATGAAATGAAGAGAATCAATCATTACTGGTCCGCCCTTGTAAATTTTTAAATCAATTCCTCTTAGTTTTTCATCGATTTCTGATAATTGATAATCAGACTCTTTATTGAAAACGAATCCAACAATACCTTCATTATTAGATTCAACAATTAATATTAATGTTTTATTAAATTCAATATCATTAACTAAAGTATAGTTCGATACAAGTATTTGTCCTTTTTTCAATTAGTATAAAATTATTTCTTTTCCTTGAATAGAATTTATAAAATCATTACCCTTTATAATTTTTTTTCCTTCAATTTTTAACTCATTTATTTTTAAAAGTCTATCTGAAGTGTTAACAAATAATGATTTATTACGAACACTTAGACTACCAGCAATACCATCTTTTTCAAAATCAGATATTTCAGTTTTATAAATGATTACTTTTTTACTATTTTCTTTAATTTCTGTCCATGCACCTGGAAATGGAGTAAGTCCTCTAATATGATTATAAATATTTAAGGAAGTATCATTCCACTTAATTCTTGTATTCTCTTTATTTAGTTTTGGAGCCTTATCAATTTTCAAAATATTTTTCTGCTTTAATAATTTCTTTTTATTAATTATTGCTTCAATTGTGGCTGATAAAAAACTACCACTCATAGACTTCAACTTATTGTAAAGTGATTCAAAATTGTCTGAATGATTTATCATTACTTCAGTTTTCAGAATAATATCTCCAGTATCAATATTTTCATCTAAGAAAAAACTGGTTAAACCTGTTTTGTTATGACCGTATATTAGTGACCAATTAATTGGAGCAGCACCTCTTCCAGATTTTTTATCTGCAGAAGATACAACACTAATTAATTTATGATTAGAATTGTGTAAATATTTTAGGGTATCTAAAGAAAAGTCAGGGGTACCAAAAAAAATAATTTTTAAATTATTCATTTGATAAAAATTCATTAATAAAGTTAACTCTTTCTTTTACAGAAAATTTTGGGACTTCAATTAGATTTATTTTATTTTCCATATATGTTTTTACTAGGTTTTGATTTATTCTCTCACATTCTTCAAATGACTCATATCTCTCTAGGTCATTTGTGTAAATTTCCTCCCATGGAGGAAGAATAAATGAAAAATCATAATTTAATTCTGATGAACTTTTAAAAAGTTCTGAATCGTAAGAAACATTTTTAAAATTTAAATATGCAATCACATCAATAGGACCTCTGTCAAAAACATAATTTTCATTATCGATTTTAGCTGATTTGTATTGATTTAATCTTCCTTTATATAAAATTTTACTAAAAGCAATCGGATCTGTCAAAAAAAACTGATCAATCCCCTTTTTCTTCCATTCTTTTGTTATTTCTCTTGAAATTTCTTTGAAGCAATTAAATCCTAATTTTTCCAACTCATTAACAAGTATTGTTTTTCCAGTTGAAGGACCTCCAGTAATTAGAATTTTTCTCATAAAGTGGTTTCAAACCTAAAATATAAATATATTTAGTAACTGTTGTTAATTCTATGAAAAAATCTAAAGAATCTTTCTATAAAAATTTAAAGATTAAACTAGATGAATCACATATTTGGCCATCAAAATATGTCTTTAAATTTATTATTAAAAATAATGTAGAAAGTATTGATGAGCTTATTTCGTATTTCACTGAAAGTATAAATATTTCCAAAAATTTTTCATCTAATAAAAAATATGTGTCTTTTACTATAACATGTGAGATGAATGCCTCAGAAGATATTATTAAAAAATATAAAGATGTTTCTGAAATTGAGGGAATAATTTCTTTGTAGCAATAAAAATCTTTAATTTTAAAAAAAAAAAAATTGGTAGATAATTTAGAATATAATAGTGAAAGAGTAGACCTGGTGATTCCTGAGTATGGTAGGCATGTGCATAAAATGATTGATCAAGCAATTGAGAAAAAAACTAAGGCTGAGAGAAATAAAATGGCCAAAGCTATTATCGGGGTGATGGGTAATATGAACCCGCACTTAAGAGATGTGCCAGATTTTCAACATAAACTTTGGGATCAACTTTTTATTATGTCTAAATTTAATTTAGACGTTGACTCACCTTATCCACAACCTCAGAAGGAAATATTTGAGCAAAAACCAGAAAAGCTAAATTATCCTCAAAATCATCCTAAATATAGATTTTACGGGAATAATATTAAAAAAATGATTGATGTTGCAGTAAAATGGGAGGATGGAGAGATGAAAAGTAAGCTTGTATATGTAATTGCTAATCACATGAAAAAATGCTTTCTTAACTGGAACAAAGATACTGTTGAAGACAGTGTTATTTATGAGCATTTATTTGAGCTTTCTGATGCAAAAATAAAGTTAGACAAGAACAGTGAACCTCTCTCAGAATCCAAAGATCTTATTTCAAATAACAACAATAGAAAGTTTTCTAGACCTGGTAAAAAAAATAAAAAACAGTATAGAAACTATAAGCGTAAATAAATGAATTCATTCAAAGTTGAAGGTGGAGTAAAACTATCAGGAGATATAACTCCGCAAGGTGCTAAAAATGAAGCTTTACAAATCCTATGCGCAACTTTATTAACTAGCGAAAAGGTTATTATAGAAAATGTCCCTGAAATTATTGATGTTTTAAGATTAATTGACCTTTTGAAAATTCTTGGAGTTAAAATTGAAAAAATATCCAATAATAAATACTCGTTTGAAGCAAAAAATATTGATTTAGCTGCAATTGAGTCAGATGATTATCAAAGCAAAGCCAAAGGACTAAGGGGTTCAATTATGGTTATTGGTCCACTTTTATCAAGATTTGGAAAAGCTTCAATACCAAAACCTGGTGGCGATAAAATTGGAAGAAGAAGACTGGACACCCATTTTGACGGATTAATAAAATTAGGTGCAAAATTCAATTATGATATAAAAAATTATACATATAACGTAGATGCATCAAATTTAAAAGGAACTTATATCTTACTTGATCAACCGTCTGTTACTGGAACAGCAAACATAATCATGGCAGCATCATTAGCTGAAGGTGAAACAACAATATATAATGC
>LUMQ01002635.1_pt1 | contig 11674 bp, 13 predicted proteins | sample 729621 | NCBI WGS metagenome assembly LUMQ01 (sample SAMN03860259, study PRJNA289734) | marine metagenome | biome: seawater column; feature: ocean; material: water; isolation source: Red Sea water column Station 12 - depth 25m | place: Saudi Arabia: Red Sea | collected 2011-10-15 | depth 25 m | reverse complement strand
CTTAATCTAGCTATCATTTTATTATTTGCATTAATTACAACCCAAGGTGAAAAATTAACAGCGGTTTTATCAAAAATTTGTTCTTTATAGAGTGTAAAAGCATCCCATTTTGTAACAATCCTTTCATCATTAGGGGAGAGCTTCCAATACTTAAGTTCAGATTCTTTTCTGGCTTTCATTCTTCTTTTTTGTTGGTCTTGTGAAAGAGAAAAATAAAATTTAATAATTTCAACACCTGAGTAAATAAGTTCCTCCTCCCAGTTCGTTACTTTTTCCATGAAGTCTCTATATTGATCTTCGGTGCAATAACCCATAACTGGTTCGGTTATAGCTCGGGTATACCAGCTTCGATCAAGGAAATTAATTTCACCCTCTTTTGGAATTGTTTTCTCCCATCTCTCGAACCAATTTTTTGATTCCCATTTGGTAGGAATTCCTAGTTGGACATAATTAAAATTCTTTGGAATAAGATGCTGTGCAAAAAACTTAATTGTTGAGCTCTTCCCTGCTGTATCTCTTCCCTCAAAAACAATACATATTCTTCGTTTATTTCTAATAACATCTTCTTGAAGTTTAAGAAGCTCAATTTGCAAACGTCTTTTTTCTAGCGCGTAGGCTTTATCATTTAGTTTTGCATATTCTCTTTGGTCAAGATTTAGAAGCATTTTTGTATTATATAACCTAATTTTTAGCTAAACTTTAACCTTAAATAATTTCACTTAATTGTAATATTACCCAGTTAATATAATTGATATGGAAGCTTTATTCTTTTCTCCATTTATCATCTTGACAATAGCTTGTGTACTGGGTTTTTTTGCAGCGTGGGGAATTGGAGCCAATGATGTTGCAAATGCAATGGGTACCTCGGTTGGTAGCAAGGCTCTGACTCTAAAGCAGGCTGTAATTATCGCTGCAATATTTGAATTTCTTGGTGCTTTTCTTGCTGGTGGTGAGGTTACTTCGACAATAAGAAAGGGCATCGTAGATCCATTACTATATCAAGATGATGTAAATATATTCATTGTTGGAATGATGGCTACTCTCTTAGCTACTGGTAGCTGGCTGATGCTTGCAAGTAGAAATGGTTGGCCTGTATCTACAACTCATTCAATAGTTGGAGCAATCGTTGGTTTTGTCTTAATTACAAAAGGGTCTGGTGCAGTTTCCTGGGATAAGATAATTGAAATTGCTTCAAGCTGGATTACTTCACCATTAATCTCAGCATTGTTGGCGTTCTTGATATTTAAATCAGTAAAGATACTAATCATAGATAGCAAAAATAGATCAAAAGCTGCAGTTAATTTAATACCTATATATGTGATATTGGTTGTTTTCGTTATTTTGCAGGTTACGTTTAGAAAGGGCTTAGTTCATATTGGGCTTGTTTGGGAGAATAGTGAGATTATCCAATATTCGCTCATATTAAGCTTGGTTATTGGGATTGTTAGTTTCTTATACTTAAGATCAAGGTCATCAGATTTTGGAAGTAAAGCAGGCATTGAAACAGCTTTTTCGTTGTTAATGGTAGTTGCTGCATGTGCTATGGCTTTTGCTCATGGATCAAATGATGTTGCTAATGCGATCGGTCCATTGGCAGCAATAGCCTCCATTGCTTCATCGGGTGGCGTCATCGAATCAAATGCTACTGTTTCACCTTTAATTTTGCTTCTAGGTGGGGTAGGTATTGTTACTGGATTAGCTATGTACGGCCATAAAGTTATAAAAACTGTTGGAGAGAAAATAACAAAACTCACCCCTTCATTTGGATTTAGTGCAAATATAGCTACGGCTTCAACAGTTGTCTTTGCATCCTATTTAGGGTTTCCAATTTCAACAACTCATACTCTTATAGGAGGTGTAATAGGAGTCGGTCTTGCAAATAGTGTTAAGGAAATAGACTGGAGATCAGTTATTAATATTTTCATGTCCTGGCTTATTACAATCCCTGTTGGAGCAATTTTTACGATTCTATTTTATGTCATCTTGAGGGTGCTCTTTGGTGTCTGATTTAGAAAAAAGAATTGCGAGCCTTGAAGCAATCAATAGCATTGAAAACTTAAAACATACATATTTGAATGCATGTGATGCAAAGGATGTACAAGCCATGATGTTAACCTTTAAAGAGGGCTCATGTCATATCGACTATGGCGAAGTCGGTCTTTTCAATAACAGAGAGGATTTAGCAAAATTATTTGAAACTGTTGCTTGTCATGATCATATGGTTGAATCACATCACGCTCATAATCCAATAATTGATTTAATTGATAATCGAAACGCAAAAGGGGTCTGGCAAATTACGTATAATTTAATCAACACAAACGACCATACCATGAATACCTTGCATGGAACTTATGAGGATGAATACATTAATGAAAATAACCATTGGGTTATTTCGAAGACAATATTCAAGGCTAAATCAACTCTTCAAACTGAAATTAAAGATCACCTAATCAAAGTAATTTTTTCTGGTAAGCCTTAGTTATTTCGTTGTGCAGCTAAGAAGGTAGGCGTAAGAAGCTCTCAATGCTTCGTTTGTTCCAATTTCATTGAGTTCGTTGTTCTCTTTTAGGTTAAGTGATAACACTGAAATAATAATTTGAGTAATTACCAAAAAAACTCCCTCTTTATTAAACATGTTAGGAAGTTTATTAGCAGCTTCTATTTTATTGACTAACAGATTTGAAAGGGCCTGAAGTTTAGCACTATCAACAGGGGGGTTAACGGTATTTGCTAATATAATTTTTTGAGCTGATATATTTTCTTTAAAATACAAATATATTTCGTTAATGAGCTCTTTTAGTGTTTGATGATGCTCCGAAGAGCTTACATTAAAGTTTTCTAGTTTTTCTTTGAGCTCATTAATATATCTTTCAATAAGAGCAATTTTTATATCATCTGGATGAGGAAAAAATTTATATGCTATTATTTACTCAAATTTTTGGAGACTTTATGAGAAGATTTCTATTTATTTTACTAGTCCCTTTAACGCTTATTTCACAAGAAGATGCTCTTGTTGAAGAGGTTATTGTGGTGGGAACTAAGGCCAGTTTAATTGCTGCTATTGATAAACAAAGAGAAAGCGACAAAATTGTTTCAATTGTTGATTCCGATGCCTTGGGTGATTTCCCTGATACTACTGCTGCTGAAGCGATCAGAAGATTATCTGGTATCTCAATAGAAAATGATCAAGGTGAAGGTAGATATGTTTCCATTAGGGGACTGAGCTCTGATCTTAACTCAATTGCAATCAATGGTGCGCTTATGCCTGCTCCCGAAGGCAATAGAAGTGTATTACTGGATGGGCTCCCAACAGAATTACTTGATTCAATCGAAGTTTCAAAAAGTCTTACTCCTGATCAAGATGCCGATTCTATTGGCGGAAGAATAGATTTTAAAACTAAAAGACCAACGGATTTAACAGGTGAATTAATAAAAATCAAAATTGATACTCAATACAATGAGCAAGCTAAATCAAATGATAACCCAAGGTTTGCCATTACTTATGGAGATAAATTATCGGATACTTTTGGCCATGTTCTAGGCTTTACTTATTCAAGTAAGCAGATCGTTAGTTATAACAATGAAACAGGGTTTGGATGGGAAACTAATTCAGAAGGTTTAAAAGAACTTAATGATGATTGGGAGATGCGTTATTACGATTTAACTAGAGAGAGACTAGGTTTTACTTATGACGCTAATTTTCTTACAAGCGATGTTACAAGTATTTACATTAGTGCTTTTCATAATGAATACATTGATGATGAGCTTAGATACAAAGATGAGTATGGCAAGCTAGGCTCAATTGGAACAACAACTCAGTCTTCAATGTTTACTGATCGAATTCGTCATGATGCAGAAACAAGGGTTAGAGAGGAAACAAGAACTATCTCGGCATTCAATATTGGTGGAGAAACAATCATTAATGATTGGAATTCTGAATTTCAATTAAGCTACTCATTTGCTGAGCAGGATGACACTGATAATGCTGATTTAACTTTTAGATGTGAAGTACGTGCTAAAAAAGATAGTTGTGTAAATTTAAAATCGCCCTTAGTCAGTGGAGCAGTGGGTGAAATTAATTTCTCTAATCCAAGAAAGCTCGTGCTTAATTCTTATTAGCTTGAGTTGGAAGATTCCATTATTGAAGATAGTGAAACTGCTTTCAAGTTAGATTTTTCAAAGGATGTTGAAGTTGGTGGCAATCCAGCAGTGGCTAAATTTGGACTTAAATATCGTTCACGAGAAGTTGATGTCGATAAAAATAAATCATTCTACGAGGATGATAGAACTATGGCAGACTTCAATCCCTCACAACTAACTTGGCCTTTCCCAGGACAAGTTTTTAGTCAACAAGCTAACCCAGCTTTAGTCTATGCTTTACAAAACCAAACTGACTCTCTTACTCTCGATGGTCAGGAAACTTATCTAGAGGATTACAAGACTACTGAGGATATTTTTGCTATTTATGGAATGCTTACCAGTGATTTAGAGAATGGCGTTCTAACTTATGGTGTCCGTGTAGAAAAAATGGACATGAGTTCATCTGCATTCGATCAAGACGGCAATCCAACAAAAGCTTCAAGCGATCATACCTTTGTTGCTCCAAGTATTAACTATAAGCATTTTATTAATGAGAACACGCTTTTAAGAACAGCATATTCTCGATCACTTTCAAGGCCTTCATTTAATTCAACTGCACCTGTACTCGAGTTAGAAATTACTGGTGAAGATATCAAGGGTAAGTACGGTAATCCAGATTTAGATCCTTATGAGTCGGATAATTTTGATATCTCAATTGAATACTATGGCAACAATTTGTCTTATCTCTCAGTAGGAGCTTTCTTGAAGAAAATAGACAATGCTATTTATAAGACAATTCAAAAAACAGCAACCATTAATGGGGTATCTTTTAATGATGGTGTAGAGACATGGATTAATGCAGAAGATTCAGATATCACCGGGTATGAGTTTAATTTTCAACAAGACTTTGAATTTCTGCCTGCTCCATTCGATGGGATGTTCATTGCATTAAACTTAACGTGGACTGATGGAGATAGCACTTTTAAATTCGAAGATAATCAATCCTTTACAACACCTTTTAGAAAACTCTCTGATAAGCAAGAAAATTTCTCCATTGGTTATGACAAAGGAAAATTTGATATTCGATTAGCGATGAATTCAAGAGGCGAGTATCTTGACTGGTTGGCTGATGAGGAGAGTGATATTGATAAAGTTTCTCTTCAAAACTCAAGATTTGTTGCACCGCATGAGCAATGGGACCTCAAGGCTAGTTATGAAATTAATGATAATTTCAGGTTAAAGTTTGAAATTACTAATATAGAGGATCGCCCTGAATATTATTATTGGGGATATAATGATCGCCTCTCACAATATGATGAATACGGAACTTCTTATGCAATTGGATTCACCTACAATAACTAATAAGTACAATCTAAAAATAGCCAGTTTTTTACTGGCTATTTTTTTTATCTCTTCAGTACATGCAGATGTGCCGATTATTATTTTTCCAACAGTAGAGACTGAACCAGTGATTTCATCTGAAGATGCTGCTTACGATCCAGCTATATGGATCAATAATGCCGATCCAAAACCATGAGCACTTTAGATTATTGGATTTTCGATGAACAAGACCTCTATAAGTACTTTAAATCAACACCATCAAATTCATTTTCTGAATCAATGACACATCATCACTTAGTAACAGGTATGAGCGTTTATGGAGTTTGTATGGGCTTTATCAATAATGGTTTAAAAGCAGTTATAACGGAAGAAGAGGGTAAACAAGTCCAGCAGTGGGATCTTAATGAACAAATTAAAACCCATGCGATTGACATCACTCAGTTTGAGAAAGGTAAACCAGTTGAGGGAAATGAAGCTGAAGGCTGTGTTTATGATGATGAAAATGAAACTATTTTCATTTCTAGAGAAGGAGACAAAGGCATTTTAAAAGCTTTCTCAGTGGATGGTTTTAAATATCTTCAGGATGTTGATTCTCGAGCAGGTGAGATAGAAGGTGATCCTGAAGGGGTCTCGATCTACAAGACATCTAATAAAGAAGGCTACCTTGTTGTGTCTTCCCAAGGCAATTCAACTTTTAATCTCTACAACAGAAAAACCCCTTATCAATATGTTGGTACATTTATGATTTTAGGCGCACAAGGCATTGATGAAGTCAGAGATACCGATGGTATTGATGTGACCTCAACTCCATTACCAGGATATCCTAAAGGAATGATGGTTGCTCAGGACGGATTCAATACCAATCAAAAAGGAAAGCTCTTCAATCAAAACTTTAAATATATTTCGTTTAAAGATGTTCTAGATCAGATTGAGCCTTAATTAAGAGTTCATTGAATCTAAGATTTCCTGAGAATACTCCTTGTAAGTAAAAACACGCTCTGCAACCACGCTAGGCTCAAGACCGTTCCTAACACCTTCAGATAGCATGGTTTTCATAAGATTAGCATTTTCGTCTCCATCCAAATCATTCTGGTTTATTTCAAGTAACGGCCTTTCATTTTCAATTATTTGACTTTGGACAACCCCAGGACATAAAACAGAAACACCTATGTTTGCATCTGTTTCTTTAAGTTCTTCATAGAGGCTTCTTGAAAGACCGACTACCGCATGTTTTGTTGCAGTATATGGAGCTAAAAAACCACCAACAATTACTCCAGCCATTGATGCTGTATTAACAATGTGACCTTTGGTATCAGTTTTAAGCATTTGATCTAGAAAAACATTGAGTGCATTCGTTATACCCACTAGATTAGTAGATATAATTTTATTCCACATTTCAGGACTGGTTTTCCAGGATCTTCCTTCAATAAAAATACCAGCATTATTAAATAGATAATTAACGTTAATATTTTTCTTATCTAGAGCTTCTTTAACTTCAACCATTTGCTCGTAATTACCAACATCAATACAAAATGTTTCTGCTTTGGAACATAATTTTTTTGTTTCATCTAATCCATTTGCATCAAGATCGATCAGAACTACATCGTGACCAAGATTGGATGCATGAATCGCAAGATGCCTACCAATCCCACTAGCAGCACCAGTAATTAGTGATACGGAATTAGGAACTGAGGTATCCACCATCAATAGGGATATAGGTTCCTGTTATGTATGAGGACTCATCTGTGGCTAAAAAATATACCAAGCTTGCAACCTCTGAGGCCTGAGCAACACGTTTTAAAGGTATGCGCGTAAGCAAATGATTCTTTACATTTTCATCGACCAGTACGTCGTTTGTCATGGGCGTCTCTATAACACCTGGACCAATAGCATTAGCCCTTAGATTTAAATGAGCATAGTCTTGTGCTACTGATTTAGCTAATCCAACCACACCATGTTTGGTGGCACTGTAAACCGCTTGAGCAGCACTAGCTCTTGATCCCATAATCGATGAAATATTTATTATTGAGCCCTTGGAAAGTTTATTTTCAATGTACGAATTAATGAATTCTCTTGTCACCATAAAAGTACCATTAAGATTAATGCTTACACACTTATTCCAATCATCAATTTCATACTTATGCAGTGGATTGAGAGGAGGGCTTATACCTGCTGAATTTAGTAAAACTGAAGGAGTAAGATTGTCTTTTGCTAATCCTTTAAATCCATCAAGTATTGAATCATGATTAGTGACATCTACCTCATATATAAAAACATCATTAACTTCTGATTTAAGGCTATTTTTTAAGACTTCTTTAGCTGATTTATTTGCATCAAATACAGCAACTTTGTAACCCTCAGATATAAATCTTTCAACTGTTGCTAGACCAATACCGGATGCTCCACCCGTGACCAATGCAACTAAATGATCTTTCATAATGACTCCCCTTGAACATTGACTATAATAACATTTCCATATGCATACAGATCAAGAAATCAATAACCTAATTAATGAGAATGACTTCTTTAAAATCGGTAATGAAGATGTATTGGGTGAATCACTTCCAGTTTTTATTAATCGACCAAGAAATTTAGCTGCATTCATTACACAATCACAACACCATGCTGAGTCTATTTACTTAGAGTATCAAGGTAAAAAGATTTCCTTTGCTGAGCATTATGAACTCGTAGGAAAGGCCATTCACTTATTGAGATCAAAATATAACGTCGGTCCTGGTGACAGAGTTGCCATCTATGCTGCTAATTCTCCTGAATGGATTATCTTTTTTTGGGCAACTGTCTCAATTGGCGGGATAGCCTGTGGTTTGAACGGCTGGTGGAATGGTAAAGAAGCTATCAAGGCACTAGATGCTGCGTCCCCTAAATTATTGGTCGGTGATGAAAAAAGAATCTCAAGACTTCCATCTCATGATCATCCACAAATTATATTTGAGGAGCTGGTTCTAACTAATTACCCAAATATCGATCATAACTTTCATGATGCTAATGAAGATGATTGTGCTTGTCTTTTGTATACCAGCGGCACCACAGGTACACCGAAAGGCGTCATGACATCTCATCGTTCAATGATTTCAAATACCATGTTGCAACTTTTGCAAGGAGCCTCTGTTGCAGCAAGAAGCTCAAAACTTGGAACAGATTGGTCAGCTAATAAACCAAAAAGTTTAATTACCTCACCTTTATTTCATGTTTCTGGATTATCAGCTGGAGCAGTAACAGCCCTGTTTGCTGGAACATCATCTTATCTATATGACGGAAAATTTGATCCTGATAGGATTGTAGAAATCATTAAAAATTCAAACATTACCTCTTGGGGCGGAGCAGTGCCGACCGCTTTGAGACGTGTATTAAATGTTGCTGAAAAAGAAAAAACTAAGCTTGAAAGTTTATTGGTTGTTGGGGGTGGTGGAGCGCCCATTCCTGAAGAATTAATTAATAAATCAAAAATAGTCTTTCCAAATGTAAAGCATAATTTTGGATACGGATACGGACTCACCGAATCAGGCGCAATAACTATAATTAACTGGGGTGATACATTAGATTCAAATCCAACCTCACCAGGTCAACCAATGCCAACCATTCATGTTGAGCTCAGGGATGATAGCGGAGAATTAATTCTTGATGATGATGTTGAGGGTGAAATTTATGTGAAAAGTCCATCTGTTATGCTTGGATATTACGAAAATCCAACAGCCACAGCTGAATCGTTAACTGAAGACAGAACACTGAAAACTGGTGACTTTGCTTATAGAAATAAAGGTCTTTTCTTTATTTCTTCAAGGAGAACTGATCTTATCTTAAGGGGGGCTGAAAATGTTTACCCACAAGAAATCGAACTCTTGCTGGATGCACACCCAAAGGTTATTGAATCAGCAGTTATTGGAATCCCTGATGAGGATTTAGGTCAGCAAGTTAAAGCGTTTATCAGAATCAATGCAGATATTGATACCTCAGAGCTTGAGAATTATCTCGAGGATAATCTTGCAAAATTTAAAGTACCATCAACATGGGAAATTATTGATGCACCATTGCCAAGAAATGCTTCAGGTAAAGTTATGAAACATGTTTTAATAGATAAGAATGCTAATAACATGATTATTGAGAATGACTAAATCTGCAGATAAAGAATTATTGCGAGCTTCATTTAAGCTTGAATATCCTTATGAACGCTCTCCAGGACCTGTAATTGGAAAATTTTTTGAAGAATTATCTAATGAGGTTTTGGTTGGCACTAAAAACTCTAAGGGTGAAATTTTTGTGCCAGCAGCTGAATTTGATCCAAAAGATTCTGAGCATTTAAGCGAATTTGTTGAAGTCAAAAATGAGGGTGTGGATCTTTTGCTTTTGCTTTGATCTCCATGGAAGGAACTGATTCAGCAATTCTTCATATGATAGCCAATTGTAATGAAAATGAACTAGAAATTGGCAAGAGAGTGAAAGTGGTTTGGAATCAAGAAAAAACGCAAACTATCAGAGACATTAAATACTTTGAGATTATCGATGACTGAAGAAAAAAAAGATTTTTTTGTTTCTGATATATCACTTAGTTATCAGTATACGGCTGGCAACGCTACAACTAGATTTTTAAATAAAGTTGCTGAAGGAAAACTGGTTGCTCAAAAATGTCCAAAATGTAGTGCTGTATACGTTCCGCCTCGAGGAAGCTGTCCAAGATGTGGTGTTGCTACAGAAGAGGAACTGGAATTACCAGATACTGGAGCAGTAGAATCTTTTACCATTGTTCATATTCCTATTCCTGGTAATCCAATAGTTCCGCCTTATGTTTCTGCAATGATTCGTTTAGATGGTGCTGATATTTCTTTTTTACATTTAATCCAAGAAATTGTAATCCAAGAAATTGATTTAGCAGATATTAGGATTGGTATGCGAGTACAAGCCGTTTGGAAGGACAAATCTGATTGGGGCACTACCTTAGAAAATATCAAATGGTTTAAGCCAACCGGTGAAGATGATGTTGATCCTTCAGTATTTAAATTTAAAGAATGAAAGATATATACATACTAGCTTATGCCCAAAATCCCATTGTTGCTGATGCAAAAGCAGCCAATGAAGTTGAGCTTATTATGCCTGTTGTTCATCAGGTTTTTAAGCAAACAGGATTTACACAAAATGATATAGATTTTACTTGTTCTGGAAGTTGCGACTATTTACAAGGAGCTGCCTTTGCATTTGTTGAGGGTTTGTCAGCTATTCAAACTAATCCACCGATAAAAGAATCACATGTTGAAATGGATGCAGCATGGGCTTTATATGAATCCATTTTAAAGATTCAAATGGGAGATGCCGAAACAGCATTAATTTATGGTTTTGGAAAATCATCACCCGGTGATCTTCCTTTTGTAAGTACTCTACAAACTGATCCATATTACATGTCTCCTTTGTGGCCTGATAAAACCTCATTGGCTGCACTGCAAGCACAATTACTCATGAATATAGGATTGCTTACAAAGAGGGATATGTATGAGGCGTTAACTCAATCTATTTCAAATGCAAAAAATAACCCTAATGCATTAGTTACAACCATGCCTAGTGAAGATGACTACCTCACAGCTGATTATCTTTCCTCTCCTTTATCAACTTATGATTGTGCTCCAATTTCTGATGGAGCATCTGCAATGATTATTGGTACTGAGGAAGCAGCTGCAAAACTTGGACTACAAAAAATAAAGATTTCTAGTGTTCATCATTCTATCGAAACATCGAATTTTGGAGCTAGAGATCTCTCGACGTCAGAAAGTATTATTGGGCTTGGAAAAAAAATAAACCTCAAAAGCTTTAAGCTTGACTTCGCTGAATTGCATACCCAATTTACTTACGAAATTCCGTTCATAAGAGGTCTACTTGATCTTGGTAATATAGATATCAACCTTTCTGGTGGCCCATTGGCAGGCAATGTCATGATGGCGGCTGGATTAGACTCCATTGGTAAATCATTTGAATTATTAAAAAATAGTGATTTTTATAATGGCCTTGCTCATGCATCCTCAGGTCCATGTCTTCAACAGAACATGTTAGTTCATTTAGAGAAAATTAATGATTGAAGCAGCAGTAATAGGAGTTGGTCAAACAAAGTATGAAGCAAAAAGGCGTGATGTTTCTATGGGTGGTCTTGTTAGAAAAGCAATAGATAAAGCCATGCTTGCTGCAGATGTGGATTGGGATGCAATTGATGCAGTTATTTTAGGGAAGGCACCTGATATGTTTGAGGGTG
>LUMQ01000403.1_pt1 | contig 11684 bp, 10 predicted proteins | sample 729621 | NCBI WGS metagenome assembly LUMQ01 (sample SAMN03860259, study PRJNA289734) | marine metagenome | biome: seawater column; feature: ocean; material: water; isolation source: Red Sea water column Station 12 - depth 25m | place: Saudi Arabia: Red Sea | collected 2011-10-15 | depth 25 m | reverse complement strand
AATCAAAAATATGATCTGCTTTTGCAGTTTCTTCAATGTTAATATCCAATACTCCAATTTCAGGCGGTTTGGACTCAACTACCTTTCCTCCCAATACCTCACCTAAAAGCTGACATCCTAAGCAAAACCCTAAAAAAGGTTTCTTAAGGTTTAAAACATATTCACCTATTGCTTTTTTTTCAGCTATTAACCATGGATATTGATCTTCCATAAATGTATCCATAGGACCACCCATACAAAGCATAGCGTCAAATTCATCTAAATTATTTGGAATACTATCACCCTCATCCAATTGGATAGTTGTTATACTATGACCATCTTCTATAAGAAAATCTTTAAATGTCCCAGGATCCTCAATTGAAATATGTTGCAGAGATATAAATTTCATTAAATTAAATTAATTTGAACTAACTAAAGGGCACGCCTTGTAAAGCGCTAAACTTAATCGTCGTCGTCGCCGGATCGTAAGCGTCATTGGCTTTTTCGCTCACAGTTGCGCAACTAGTGATTAAAAAAAATGAAGAAAGTATTATTAATATTAGTTTTTTTGACATTATTGGATTATCAGAAATCTACTAAAAATGTCAATTTATTTAAATGATAATCTAAAATATATTTCATAAAGGATAATAAAATTTTTAAGATGATAGAAATTTCTTTAAATGAGGATCAAAAAAAAGATTTTCAAAAAAATGGTTTTTTGATTATTGAGAGTTTTCTTAATACGACCCATTTTGAGCGATTGTATGAGAGGTTTCATAGTTTATTTAATGGAAACTTTGAAACAGGTATTGAACCTGACGAGTGGAATTGGAAGTTTGAAAGTGGACCCAAAGATGTTACTAGACAAATTTGTAATGCATGGAAATCAGATAATTCAATAAAGGAAATAGTCTGCAATGAATTTTTAGGAAAAGCTTGTGCTGAACTAATGGGTTGGAGCGGATCAAGACTTTTACAAGACAATGTTTTATGGAAACCACCTGGAGGTAAAACTTTAGCTTATCATCAAGATGCTGCGTACGATGACTGGATTGTACCGCAAACTATGATGACATGTTGGATGCCCATCGATAATGTCGATAAAGAAAAAGGGACACTTGAATATGTAAAAGGATCACATCTTTGGGGATTGAGCCCTCCTAAGGGACAATTTCATTCTCCAAGAGATTATAAAAAAGAGTTAAATGAATATGCATCAAAATTAAATAAAGAAATTCAAATTCAATATGTTGAAGTTCCAGCAGGTGGAGTAGCATTTCATCATGGTTACACTTGGCACGGCTCAGGTATCAATAATACAAATAGTAATAGAAGAGCAATAGTTGCTCATTGCGTTCCCTCTGACTCAAAGTTTCATCCAACAAACATAGGGGGCACTGCGAGAATTTATAAAAAATATAAAAAATTAGAAACAGATGAATTAGATGAAAGTTTTTTTCCAATTATTTGGACAAAGGAAGGATATAGAACAAATGTTTGACGAAGAAGAGCCAAAAAAAATAAAACCAATTGATTTAGATGATTTGAGTGTTGAAGAAATTGAGGAGATGATTGGCAATCATAAATTAGAAATCAAAAACCTAGAGATTTTACTGAAAAAGAAAAAAGACAAACTCAAATTGGCCGATCAATTTTTTAAAAAGAATTAATACCCCTCTATCAATATAAGGTCACTTTTTGTACTATTTTGCCTAATTTTCATAGCCTTTGAGTATTCAACAGACTCATAACATTTTTTAGCACTTTCAAAGCTTTCAAACTCTACTACGGTAGTTCTGTCTACAGGCCATTCCCCTTCTAAAACATCAGTTTTTCCACCTCTAATTATGTACTTACCACCATACTTATTCATCACTTCTGCTGATAAAGGAGGATATTGTTGAAATAGATTAGAGTCGAGGATAGAAACCCTTACAATAATGTATCCTTTTTTCATAATCCCAAAGAAGTTAATATTTTTAAACAGAGTTATCCACATATATTTAGAATGCATCTAGATTATTAATTAAATCATGATAGGTTTTGATACTTTTTTTTTTAAAAAAACTATATTTATCAAGTTTTTTTTGTAGTTTGTTCTTTTTCGGTAAATTTAATCAAATTGTTTGTGCAATTTTTGAGAAAAAACATTAATCTTTCAAAAGTTATGCACAGGCAAAAAGTTAATTTTTTAAGGGTCCTTTATCTTGTTGCTTTTCAGGCTTTTTTTTTAATAAGTTACTCACATTCTGACCACCTTACAGCCAAGGTAACAGGATTTGTTGATGCCACTAGTCCAATTCACATCTTAGGATATGACAGGAAATATTATTTTGAAGAAAATTCTGCACCCCTATTTATCGTCGTAGAACAGGATATAAATAATTTCAATATGATTAACTTAAAAGCATTCCCACATATCAATATTGGCTTATTTGCTTTTCAAGATACTGATGGAAATGGAGAATTTTCAAGAGATTTTAAAGGTCAACCTCTAGAACCATTCGGGTTTTCATTAAACCCTAATTTAAATTTTGAAGATGTTGTTTTTGAAAACATAGTTTTTGATATGACTAAATTTCAAGAATTGGAAATTCGACTTAAATAATAATATTCAATATTTTTTTTACAGCCTTACTTAAAGAAACTTTAGAGGTATCAATTTCCAGTTCAGGATTTGTAGGTTTTTCATAAATACTGTCTATACCTGTGAAGTTTGGTATTTTACCCTGTCTTGCCTTTTTATATAAACCCTTTGGATCTCTTTTTTCAGCTACTTTTAAAGGAGTAGAAATATAAATTTCTTTAAAATCATTTTTTTCAAAAAGTGATCGTGCCATTTCTCTTTCTAATCTAAATGGTGATATAAAAGCAGTGATCACAATTAGTCCAGCGTCACACATAAGTTTTGCCACCTCTGCAACTCGTCTTATATTTTCAACTCTATCTTTGTCTGTAAAACCTAAATCTTTATTTAATCCGTGTCGGATATTGTCTCCATCAAGAATGTATGTTTTTTTACCTTGAGAATATAATATTTTTTCTAGTTCATTAGCTATAGTGGATTTTCCTGATCCCGAGAGGCCAGTCATCCACAGCACTTGACCTTTATGACCATTAATTTTCTCTCTTAAATTCTTATTGATGGTTAAGTTTTGAAGTTGAATATTTTGTGATCTACGAAGAGAAAAGTTTATCATTCCCATTCCAATAGTTTGATTATTAATTGGATCAATAATTATTAAAGATCCCAAAATTTTATTTTCTTTAAAAGTCGAAAAGGGAACAGTTTTATTAAATGAGATAGAAATTTCTGCAACATCATTGAGTTTAAGTTCATTTCCAGCTGTGAATTCTAGCGTATTTACATCATATATTTTTTTTATGTTCATAATTTTAATACTGGTTGAGATATTATGAATTTTCGCTAAATAAGTTCTTCCAGTAAAACCCTTATCCTCTGACATCCAAATAACATTCATGTTAAATTGGTCAGCCATATCAACTGTGGAGTTTTTTGAGCAGAGTATATCGCCCCTAGAGGTATCTATCTCTTTGTCTATGGTAAGTGTAATACTTTGTTTAAAACTTGCAGTTTTAAGTGATCTTTCACCTACAAAAATATCTTTTACTTTTACTTTTTGATTTGACGGAAGAGAAATTAACTCATCACCCTTTCTAATTTTTCCCTCAGCGATGGTTCCTGAATATCCTCTGAAATTTAAATTAGGTCTATTGACACTTTGAACAGGAAGTACAAATCTGTCTGAGCTTTGTATTTTAGTTTTAGTAGTTTCTAAATAGTCAAATAGGGTTTTATCATTGTACCATTTCATGTATTTAGATTTTTTGTGAATATTATCTCCCTTAAGTGCTGATATAGGAATACTTTGAATATTTTTAAAATTTAATTTTTTTGAGAATAATTTGTATTCAGAGCTTATTTTTTCGTAAATATTTTTATCATAGTTAACTAAATCCATCTTATTAACTGCCAAGATAATATTTTTAATTCCAAGAAGAGATACAATGAAAGAATGTCTCTTAGTTTGTGTAAGTATGCCATTACGGGCATCAACAAGTAAGATAGCTAACTCAGCTGTTGAGGCCCCAGTCGCCATGTTTCTAGTATATTGCTCGTGACCTGGTGTATCTGCTACAATAAACTTTCTTTTGCTACTTGAAAAAAATCGATATGCAACATCTATAGTAATACCTTGTTCTCTCTCAGCAGATAAACCATCGACCAGTAATGCAAAATCTATGTTCTCACCTTGTGTTCCATATTTTTTTGAGTCGTTTTTTAAGGAAGCAACTTGATCATCAAATATCATTTGAGATTCATAAAGCATCCTCCCAATTAAAGTACTTTTACCATCATCAACAGATCCACAAGTGATAAACCTTAATAGATTAAGGGAGGCTTGACTTTTTAAGTATTTGCTAATTGTACCGGCTTTATACATTTAAAAATAACCATCAATTTTTTTGATTTCCATAGAGCTACTTGAATCTGTATCGATAGCTCTTCCTTGTCTTTCGGATGTTTTGGATTGAAGAAGTTCAAGAACAATGTCTTCAAGTGAATTTGCATTTGATTCAATAGCACCAGTTAAGGGATAACAACCTAGTGTTCTGAACCTAATTCTTTTTAATTCAATTTTTTCGTTAGATTGAATATTAAATCGATCATCATCGACCATAATAATCATTCCATCTCTCACGACTACAGGTCTAACTTTTGCAAAATATAAGGGAACAATTGGTATTTGTTCTTGGTAGATATATTGCCAAATATCTAATTCTGTCCAATTAGATAAGGGAAAAACCCTTGTGCTTTCACCCTTATTGACTTTAGAGTTATATAAAGACCAAAGCTCTGGACGCTGATTTTTGGGATCCCATTGATGAGAGGGGTTTCGGAATGAAATAACCCTTTCTTTAGCTCTTGATTTCTCTTCATCTCTTCTTGCTCCACCAAAAGCAGCATCGTATTTATACTTGTCCAAGGCTTGTTTTAGACTCTGAGTTTTCATTATATCAGTGTGGAGAGCAGAGCCATGATCAAAGGGATTAATATTTGATTTAATACCATCAGGATTAATATGTGTTATTAGCTTCATACCACTATTTTTTTCTACCCAATTTCTAAATAAATACATTTCTCGGAACTTCCATCGAGTATCAACATGTAGTAGTGGGAATGGGGGAAGACTAGGGTAAAAAGCTTTTTGAGCAAGCCTTAACATCACTGAACTATCTTTTCCTATTGAGTAAAGCATGACAGGATTTTTTGTTTCACTAACTACTTCTCTGATAATATGAATACTTTCCGCTTCTAGATCTGACAGATAACTGTTTGGAGGTAAATTAAATTTATTGTGTAGTTTTGTATCATGAATTTTGAGATCATTTATAAAAAATAAATACTCAGGAAAATGAATTGAAAGTTTTAATTTATTGTTGATATGATTTTCATCAATTTTTTGATCAAGAAAAATTTTAAGAAGATAAGCGTCTGGAAAAATAATAATATTTTTTTTTCTTAATTTTGAGAAATATTTTAAACTCTCAGAAATATCTTTTATTTTATTTGACTTAACTTTGACCCATAGTCTTCCATTACGTCTATCATTTGCAAATAAAAATTTATTATTATTTATCTCAACGTATTGGATAAACAAAATAAGTGATCTTTGTTTTTCAAATTTTTTTATGGAATCTTCATAAATTAATTTGTTTATATGGCCTGCATGTATGTTTAAAAAGCTTTCTATATTTAAATTCTCTGGAAAAATTGATATTTTTTCCAACCACCTTTCATAAGATCTTTTTGTTTTAAATAAATTTTTACTAAAAAGGAATTTATAATGACTATCGCTATCCCAAGCTGGAAATTTTATTGATGGGTTAATTTTAAAAAATAAAGTATGATTCATTATAATTGACCATTTGTCGTATTATTGGAAAAATACAAAAAATAATCTAAATGTATATAAAAAAAAGTAAAATTTTAAAAAAATGACAAATAATAACATAATACGACAATTTGAGTTTTTCAATGAAATCAGTGAAAATCTTGAGTTATGTTCCCAAAAAATTCTTAATATTTATGATAACTATGATCAAAGTATTGAATTAAAAGACGATAAAAGTCCATTAACAGAAGCAGATTTAGCATCACATGAACACATTTCTGATTTATTATCATCTATTTCAGCTTACCCCATAATTTCAGAGGAGGGTGAGCAAAAATATACTGATGAGCCAAAATACTGGTTAGTTGATCCTTTGGATGGTACTAAAGAATTTATCAATAAGAATGGTGAATTTACAATTAATATTGCTTTGATTAACAACAATTATCCCACCCAAGGGTTTGTTTACATTCCAAAAGATAAGACATTATTTTTTGGGGGTCTTAACAAAGGTTCATACAAGTTATTAAATGACAATATCAAACCTATTTCTGTGCAATCACCATCCGATAAATTAAAGATTGTTACGAGCAGAAGTCATCTCAATCATGAGACTAAAACTTATTTATCTCAGTTTAATAATTTTGATACTCTTCAAGCCGGTAGTTCTTTAAAGTTTTGTATGATAGCAGAGGGTTTGGCAGACTTATATCCTAGGCTGGGACCTACTTCTGAATGGGACACTGCAGCAGCACAAGCGGTTGTAGAGGGAGCAGGTGGTACTGTAAAAGACCTAAAAGGTAATAGGTTAAAATATTCAAAGAAAGATATAATCAATCCTCATTTTATAGTTAGAGGTAAAATCTAAATTTACTTACTAGGGTTTTTTTCTTTATAAGTTTTTTCTAAACTTATGTCATCAACTTCAGTGTATATTTGAGTTGTAGATAACGAACTATGTCCTAGTAATTCTTGAATTATTCTTAAATCCCCACCATTTTTTAATAGGTGAGTTGCAAAACTATGTCTTAATGAGTGAGGTGTTGCTGTTTTTGGTAGCCCCAAATTAACTCTGGCATTCTTCAAATCTCTTTGGAAAGCCGAGGCTTTAAGCGGATTACCTCTATCTCCCACAAATATCGAAACATCGCTTGGCAAATCATATGGTATTTCTTTTAGATAATTTTCTAATGAGTTAGCTACAATATCAAGAACTGGCACTAATCTTTCTTTATTACCTTTGCCCAAGATTGTAAGAGAACTTTTATCAATTAAATGGCTTTTAGTAATAGATAGCGCCTCATTTATTCGTAGCCCACATCCGTACAAAAGATAAAGCAAAGCTATATTTCTTTTTTGAACCCAGCTTTTTTTTGATATTTTTTTTAACTCTTCAATTAAAAGCTCAATATCTCCTTCTGCTATGGGTTTAGGAAGGGATCTTGGAATTTTTGGATTTTTTAATAATTGAACCTCGCTATAAGCAACTTTATATAAATCATTATTTAGAGATGAATACTTAAAAAAATTTTTAATAGAACTAATCGCTCTTCTCCTTGATCTTGCTGATAATGGTTTTTTATAAATATTTTTATATTTTCTATTCTCACTGAGATCTGCCAACCAAGCCCTAAATGTTTGCAAATTTAAATCTTTTAAATTTGATAAAGATACGGAATTTCCATTATAGAATTTAAAGAAAATTAAAAAATCACATACATCAAAGCAGTACGATCTATATGTATTTTCCGAGTGTCCTTTTATGTCTTTTAAATAACTAGCCCATTTATCAAAGTCTTGTATTGAGGATTTATCTATTTTTAACTGTTCTAACAGTTCAATAAAATTCATTACATTATATTATAAATTAGAATCAAAATTTAAAATGGATTATTACTACCAAGTTATGCCGATAGGGCAAATAAATGAGAGCCTGACTTATAAATACTCGCATTCTATTGAGGTAGGCTCTATCGTTGAAATTCCTTTAAGAAAAAGAAAATCAGCAGGAGTCATTATATCTCAAACAAACATTAAAGATTTAAAATTTGATCTCAAAAAAGTACTTTCAATAAGTAATTATTATCAATTTGCTGTTTGCACAGAAAACATTGATTTTTACAAGTATGTGTCAATACATTGCTTCATAGATTTAGGTATGGTTTTGAAGATGGCAATACAACAATTTCCTAATACACAATTAAAAAATTATTATCTTTTTGAAAATAAAATTTATGAAACTCAAAAAAATCTCATTGATAAATACAATCTATCAAAAAAAGATTGGCAGAAATTATTAGAAGAAAAAAAAATTTCTCAAACTACAGATAGTTTTATTTTTGATGGAATGGCGCAAAATATTTCTTTAAACCCTGATCAAGAAAATATTTTTAAATCACTTCAAACAAATAAAAATAATGATTTTCAAGTTCACCTTATAGACGGTGTTACAGGTTCGGGTAAAACAGAGTTGTATTTAAAAGCTGTTGAGTCAAATTTAGTCAGGGGAAATCAATCTTTAATACTTTTACCAGAGATAGCTTTAACTGAAGAATGGTCTAAAAGATTTTTTAAATATTTTGGTTGTAGGCCCTTTATTTGGCACTCTAAACAATCAAAAATTCAAAAAGCTAGAATAATCAGATCTCTTCTATCGGGTGAACCATGCGTTTTAGTTGGAGCAAGGTCATCGGTTTTACTTCCTTTCAAGAATTTAAAATTAATTATATGCGATGAAGAGCACGACTCATCTTATAAACAAGAAGACGGCCCAAAATATCAAGCAAGAGATATGGCCATATATAAAGCAAAATGTTCAAAGGCTTTATGTCTTTTAATAAGTGCATCTCCATCATTAGAGAGTCTTCATAATTCTAATCAGCGAAAATTTCGTATTCATCATCTTTCCAATCAATTTCATAAAACTCAATTACCATCAGTTGAAATTGTTGACATGAATCAATCGAAACCTAGCTCTAGAGCCTGGATATCAAAACAAGTATTTGATGAAACAAATAGGGTCCTAAAACAAAAAGGACAAGTTTTATTTTTTCTCAATAGACGTGGCTATGCTCCATCCAAAATATGTGCAAGTTGTCATACACCAATACAGTGTCAAAATTGTGCAGCAAATTTAGTTTATCACAAAAAAATTGATAGACTCATTTGTCATCACTGTTCAAATTATTTTGAGCCTAACCAAATATGTAAGATGTGTTCATCTGATAAATTTATATCGATTGGTATAGGGTTAGAAAGACTTCAAGAGGAAGTTACACGTCTTTTTCCAGGATACTCAAATCAATTATTTTCGAGTGACACATTAAAATCAAAAAAAAATAAAAAAGAAATCATTGAAAATATATTTAATTTAAATACTAGTCTATTGATTGGCTCACAAATAATAGGGAAGTCTTTTCATTTTCCAAATTTAAAATTAGTAAATATTATTGATGCAGACTCAAGTCTGTATAGTCCTGATTTCAGAGCTATGGAAAAAACATACCAGCTTTTGCAACAAGTAGCAGGGAGATCTGGTAGAGAGGGTAACAGGGGTAAGGTCTTAATTCAAACTTACAATCCTAAGCATTCGATATACAATTCACTTAAGAACCAAAGTAGAGATCAATTTATAAAATTAGAACTTCAAAGAAGAGAAGAGAGCAATTTACCTCCATTTTACAAAATTGTTCAAATACAATTAATCCACCCTAATGTCTCAGCTATAAGAGAGGCTTGCCAAGAAATTCTTGATATATCGAAAAAGAGTAGACTTGATATTTTAGGGCCTGTCCCCTCATTGATTCCATATAAAATGAAGCACTTTCATGAGAATTTTTATTTTAAAGAGAGGACATATAAGGCTTTGAGAAAAAAAATAGATATCCTAATGTCAAAAATAGCCCCAAAATACAAGCGTTTTCTAAATATTGACATTGATCCACTATCAATCGCTTGATGCGTCATTTGTATGATGCCTGTTGGCCTAGTGATGTGATAAAAAATCTAGGTTAACTATACAAAATGACCAATAAAATCGCATCTAAAAGGTATTCTACTGCCTTGTTTGACTCAGTCAAAAACGAAGAATTAGATGCCTTGCTAAAAGATGCTCAAAGTTTATCTGAGACTATGGCCGACAGCCAAGAGTTATCCTCACTTTTAAAATCACCTCTGACCAAAAATGAATTAAAATCAAGTATTCTTTTAAAAATAATCCAAGGATTGCCATCTGAAAAAATTTTATCTGGCCTTGTCAACACACTAAAAAAAAATAAAAGACTTAATCTATTTGAAAATGTTTTGTCTGATTTTCAGGATGTTCTTTTTGAAAAAAGGGGATATCAAAAAGCTAAAGTAACAACATCTCATGCTATTAATGATGAAATAAAAAATAGTATCCAGGATTTGTTACACAACCAATATGGTTCCAAAATTAATTTAGAGTTCCACGTAAACAATTCTTTACTAGGAGGAATGACTGTAGTGATTGGATCAAAGATGATCGACCTAAGTATTCTTAATCAAGTATCTAAATTTACCAACAATGTGAAAGGAGACATTTAATGTCAATAAAAGCATCGGAGATCTCTTCTATCATCAGAGATCAGATTAATAACTTTGAAAGCCAAGCAGATATTTCAGAAGTAGGAACTGTCCTAAAAGTTGGTGACGGAGTTGCTCAAGTTTATGGTTTGGACAATGTCCAAGCAGGTGAAATGGTAGAATTTACTGGTGGTGTCCAAGGAATGGCACTTAACCTTGAAGAGGACAATGTTGGTATTGTTATTTTTGGTGATGATAGAGGTATTAAAGAAGGCGATACAGTTAAAAGAACACAAAAGATTGTTGAGGTACCTGTTGGTAAAGGCTTGTTAGGAAGAGTTGTCGATGCTCTCGGAAATCCTATTGATGGTAAAGGTCCTATCCAAAGTAGTGAGTCTAGTAGAATAGAAGTTAAAGCACCTGGTATTATTCCTAGACAAAGTGTAAGCGAACCAATGCAGACAGGGCTCAAAGCCCTTGACTCACTAGTCCCTATTGGTCGAGGACAACGTGAATTGATTATTGGTGATAGACAAACTGGCAAAACAGCTGTTGCTATTGACACCATAATTAACCAAAAGGAAATTAACCAGTCTGATGATGAATCAAAAAAATTATATTGTATCTATGTAGCTATTGGGCAAAAGAGATCAACAGTTGCTCAGGTTGTTAAAACCTTAGAGGAAAATGGAGCTATGGAATACACCATCGTGGTTGCAGCTTCAGCTTCTGATCCAGCACCACTCCAATTTTTAGCTCCTTATGCAGGTTGCTCTATGGGTGAGTTTTTCCGTGATAATGGAATGCACGGTCTAATCGTTTACGATGACTTATCAAAACAAGCTGTTGCGTATAGACAAATGTCTTTATTGCTTAGAAGACCGCCAGGGCGTGAAGCGTTTCCTGGTGATGTTTTTTATCTTCACTCTCGTCTTTTAGAGAGAGCAGCTAAAATGAACGATGAGAATGGTGGAGGTAGTTTAACAGCACTTCCCGTAATTGAAACTCAAGCGGGTGATGTATCTGCTTTTATTCCAACTAATGTGATTTCAATTACAGACTGTCAAATTTTCCTAGAGACAGAATTGTTTTTCTCAGGTATTAGACCAGCGATTAATGTTGGTTTATCAGTGATTCGTTTGGGTTCTGCAGCACAAACTAAAGCTATGAAAAAGGTTGCTGGTAAAATCAAATTAGAGTTAGCCCAATATCGTGAAATGGCCGCTTTCTCTCAATTTG
>LUMQ01001051.1_pt1 | contig 11723 bp, 10 predicted proteins | sample 729621 | NCBI WGS metagenome assembly LUMQ01 (sample SAMN03860259, study PRJNA289734) | marine metagenome | biome: seawater column; feature: ocean; material: water; isolation source: Red Sea water column Station 12 - depth 25m | place: Saudi Arabia: Red Sea | collected 2011-10-15 | depth 25 m | reverse complement strand
GTGTATACCTATTCCACCTTTAGATTCCCATTCTTTTATATTCTTATCATAATCATCAATAAGGACATTTGGTTTACCACCTGTCTTTGCATATCGTTGTTTCTGACTTCTTTTGACTAAAAGTATATTACGTCTTTTGAAATCAGTATTTTTTGCCAACCACTTCAATTTTCCGTTTCTAGATGATGGGTCACGACCAGAATATGCAGATAAGATATATGGGTCATATCTGATAATCTTTTGGTATAGTCTTTTCGCCCCAGGCATCCATTCTAAATTTGCCCAGAAGTTTTTAGTCTGGTTTATCTTATTCCATCTTTCATCACTATCTGTTGTAACCAAAGAACCACCAACTGCTTTGTCTGCAGCTTTCATAAAGTTACAGAGAACACCATCCATATCACAATAGATGTCTGGTAAATCCTCTTTGGATACCTCTAATAGTTCTCTGATACTTCTCATTACTCACCAGTTTTTGGGTCAACTTCTACTGGAGTTGGTTTTTTACCTGTCATTGTTTTGGTAACTTTCTTAACCATCTCATCTTCTTTTTCATTTACCTTTTTTTCAAAAGGGTTCTTACTTTCTGTCATACCCCATAACTTCGCAAGTGTTTCACGCATACTTAAATTTTTCTTTTGTGCGATACCTAACATATCATCAACATCACTTTCTAATTGGCCAGGTGTTACTCTCAAAGTATGTTTTGCATAATCATTACCAATCTCATAGTTTTCTTTCCTCATTCCTCTAACACTAGTCTTGTCACTTGTTGGGTCATAGAATTTAAACTTGTGAATTTTACCTTTCAAACGAGGAGTCAACTCTCCATCATTTTCAATTTCATATCCATATTGATTTATACTTGTTTCAATTTTATGCGTATATTTAATTGCTCTATTGATTTTATTTTGATCTAAACTCTTTATTTTTTTTAATGCATCATTATATTTATAATCTTTTTTTTCTTTTAATAAATCAGCAACTTCTTTCGGTTCAAACTCAAATAACATTTTTAATCTAAGAAGCTCTTTAATGAAATATGATAAAAAATTTCTAAAATCTCTCTCATTGGAAGTAAAGGAATTTAACAACTTTAAATCTAATGATTTTCTATGACTATATATTAAATTAGTTAAATCCCATGGAAAATAACTCTCTTTTTTTTGAGAGTCAAGATAAAAAACATCAACGTCAGGTCCAAGTGATGTGAATTTAGATAAATTTGATTTTTTAATTTGAAAGATATAGTTGTCTTCTAAATTGATTTTTAATTTATTAAAAGATGATATTGTTATGAATTCATCAAAAATAAATTTATATTTATCATTATCAAAAAGAGATTGTGCTTGATTAGGGATATCTTTTATTGATACTTTTTCGAAACTTATATTAAAACTATCAAATTGATTTAAATCCGTTACTCAATTATCAGTTACAAGTAACTTCATTATTCGACAAAATTTATAATTTTATCTTGTATATAAATTATTTTTTTAAACTCACTTGTATTCATGTTGAAATCTTCTTTACAAATTCTCTCTACTTCTGATTGATTAAGTCCTATGTCAGTCTCTCTCGTAAATCTTTTTTTTCCGTTTATCTGTATAACAAGTTCATATGTTGGATCTTTTAAGTTTTTAGTATCAACAAGAGGCCATGTAATTTTTATTAGATCTTCACCAAAATAATTTTCGTAAACTTCTGAGGCAATGTGGGGTGCCATTGGATATAACAGAATACTTATATTTTTAATGATTATTTCTTTTGAGCTTTTTGATATTTCTTGAGAATTTTTTAAAAAATCTGATAATTCATTATTTAATTTCATTAAATCAGAAACAGCTGTGTTAAATTCAAATTTATCGAGATGTTTTGAAACTGAATTTATACTTTGATTTACTTTTCTAACTATGCTGTTTTCATTATCAGAGCTTTCTACAACCTCTAATTTTGTTAATTTTTCAATATTTTCCCAGAATTTATTCAAAAATCTTTTTGTACCCTCAATACCACCATCATTCCACTCCACTCCATGATAATTCATATCTCTTAATACCTTCACAAAAAATCTTGCATAAAGCAAGTGAAGAATTGCATGCTCAACTCCTCCTATATACTGATCTACAGGTAGCCAATTGTTTACTTTTTTGGCATCAAATGGATTATCTTCATTTTTTGGATCTACAAATCTTAAAAAATACCAAGAGGAATCTACAAATGTATCCATTGTGTCTGTTTCTCTTAAAGCATCATTTCCACATTCAGGACATTTGACATTGATAAATTCTTCGCTTTTTGCAAGAGGAGATTCATTAGTGTTTTTATAATCATCTATTTCTGGCAATAAAACTGGTAAATTATCTTCGCTCTCAGGTATCAATCCGCACTTATCACAATTAATTAAAGGAATAGGACAACCCCAATATCTTTGTCTACTAATTAACCAGTCTCTTAAACGAAACGTTGTTTTGCTTGTTCCAATTTTGTTATCTTCCAAAAACTTTATGATTTTCTTTGAAGCCTCAGTATGTGACTTTACATTATCAAATTCTCCAGAGTTAATAAGAATTCCCTCACCAACAAAAGCTTCTTCCTCTATTGAAGATTTTTTGTTTTTATCAGATATAACTTGGATTATTTCAATTCCATATTTTTTTGCAAAATCATAATCTCTTTGATCATGACCAGGCACAGCCATAATTGCACCTGTACCATAGTTAATCAATACATAATCAGCTATCCATAGTGATACTTTTTTTCCATTTACTGGATTTATAACAAATAGGCCTGTGTCTACACCTGTTTTTTCTTTTGTAAGTGACATTCGTTCAAACTCAGATTTCTTTTTAGCATTATCAATATAATTTTTGATCTCAGCACTATTTGAGGAAATAGAAAGAACTTCACTCATAAGCTGGTGCTCAGGCGAAAGCACAGCAAAAGTCATGCCAAATAATGTATCCGGCCTTGTAGTGAAAACATCAAAACTTAAGTCAGTACCATCAATGTTTAGTGAAAATTCTGCACCTTCCGATTTTCCAATCCAATTTTGCTGCATCGCTTTTACATTTTCAGGCCAATCTCCTATTTCATTTAATCCATCTAATAGCTCATCAGAATAATCTGATATTTTTAAAAACCATTGGTTAAGGTTTTTTTGATCAACTACGGCATCACATCTATCACAATTTCCTTCTATAACTTGTTCGTTTGCTAATACCGTCTTACATGAATCACACCAATTAACAGGAGCATCTTTTTTGTAAGCTAACTTATTTTTAAAAAGTTTAATGAAAATAAATTGTGTCCACTTATAGTAGTCTTTATCGTGAGCAGCAACTTCTCTATCCCACTCATAGAGTGAGCCAAGTCTAATTATTTGATCTTTCATATTATTTATACGTTCTTCTGTAAATGTTTTTGGGTGTATTCCAGTTTTAATTGCTGCATTCTCAGCTGGAAGTCCAAATGAATCCCAGCCCATGGGTGATAAAACATTAAAACCATTCATCATTTTATATCTAGTAATTACATCACCAATTGTGTAATTCCTAATATGCCCCATATGCAAATCTCCAGAGGGGTACGGATACATACATAGATTGTAAAAATTTTTTTCTACAGAATTTATGTCACATTTTATTGAATTATTATCTGACCAATGATTTTGCCATTTTGATTCAATTTCTTGAAATTTATACTCACTCATAACTTATACACTTCTAATATTTTAGGAAAAACATTTTCAATGTCATATGTTTCTAAAACTTTTTTAGTGTTTTCAATTTTCTTGTAATAAATTTCTTTGTTATTTAAATCTTCCGAAGCTTCTATTATGCAATTGATTAACTCGTCAATATTGTTAAATAAATATCCATTTTCATAGTTAATAAATTGATTCATTGGCTCAACATTTCTTGTAATACATATTTTTTGGTAGCTCATAGCTTCTAATAAAACTAATCCTAAGCCTTCTGAAAAAGATGGGAAGACAAAAAGATCAATGCTCTCAAAATACTTTGACTGATCTTCAACATAACCTAAAAAAGTTGATTTATCCTGAACATTTTTATTCATTTTCTCCTTAAGAAACTGAATATATGTTTCAGAACCAAATCCACCAATTTTGAATTTAAAATCTATTTCAAGACTATTCAGAGAGTCAATAAGATCTTCAATCCCTTTATTTTGATTTAACCTACCGAGGAAACCAATATTAATTGTTGAATTAAATTTATAGTCTTTTCTTTCTTTCAAAGATATCCAGTAATTAATTACGTGTGGATTTATTTCTTTTGTGTGGTTTCTTAGCCAATTTTCTACTTCATTAGATATAACTATTACAGAATCAGAATTTTTCCAAGCATTGACTAATTTATTAAAAAAATATAATTTAAATATTTTTTTGAAATCATTATTTAAGTAAGAATCATACTTTCCGTGTATTGACACAATCCACTTAAAAACATTTTTTGAAAAAAATAATTTCTTAATAATAAATACCATATAATCACTTCGTGGTTGATGAGAATGAACAATTTCATATTTATTTTCTTTAATAATTTTTTGGAGCTTTATGTAAGACATCAGATTAAACATCCTTGGGCCTTTTAATCTATATATCTTATTGCAACTATTTGTAATCTCTCTTTTGATTGAAAATATGTTTGAATCATCTTCACCTATTACAATTACATCCACATTAATTCCCTCATTGCTTTGAGCTGTGACTAATTCAAGAAGGTGGGTTTCAGCACCGCCCCTGTTTAAAGAGTTTATGAGGTGACATACTTTCATTTATAACCTGGGAGTAATCCAAGTAGACTTGGGAGGAAGTAAGCCATCTAGAGATATTAAGTCTGATGGATTGATAGGAGTAAAAGAAACAGATTTTTTACTTAGTTTACTTTCTTTCAAAATTGGGATGATAATTTTATTATCTTGAAGTGTTTTCTTAAATTCATATAGTTCATTTATATTTTGATAACTTAAATTTGAAAATTCCTCATCATCAAAATATAAACATAATTTTTGATTTTTTGATTTTGTGAATCCCGATTGATTTAGAATATTGTAAAAATGATCCTTAGTAACATTTAAAGAAAAAGCATATGACTTAATTTTTACATCTGAAAAATTTACAAGAATACACTTTAATTTATTAATATAATTCTTGTTTTTTGCAAATTTCCACCGATGATGGCCATCAAGTAGGAAAAACCTGTTTGAATTAATAGTTTTTGATGAAGTGTCAATAACTACATTTGGATCTAAGGCCATCACTATTGGCTCAAAATCAACTACTTGAGGCTCATATTTGTAAGAAAGCCGGTTTCATTACCGGATGGAAATGTATATAGACTTATTTCTGTGAATTTCATTTACTTATTTTCTACTAAAAATTGTTTAAAAAAGTCCATAAAATACTCAAACATTTCATCATCAACACTATTGAATAAACTCACCCTTATACCACCCACGCTTCTGTGCCCATTAACACCTATAATTCCTTTTTCAGTTGATAATTTTATAAAATTTTCAGTATCAGCTTCATTTGTAAAATTAAATACTACATTTGAATTACTTCTATAAGTTTTTTCAACTTTGCAATTGACTTGTGATGAATTGTTATCAATAAAATCGTATAGGACATTCGACTGACGTTTTGATTTTTCTTCAAAATATTCAAGACCACCACTTTTGATCATCCATTCTGTTACAAGCTTCAATACGTAGATTGAAAAAGTTGGAGGTGTATTAAGAACAGAGCCAGCATTTGTTAATTTATTTAAATTCAAGTAACTAGGATTTTTTTCATCTGTCAAAAAACTATCTTTAACTAAACAAACCGTCACTCCCGGAATGCCCATGTTTTTTTGGGCACCAGCATATATATAATTTACGTTGTTGAAATCAAATTTATATGAACCAAAGTCTGATGACATATCGATAATTAATTTATTATGATTGATCTTATTAAAACTTTTTAATTGAACACCCTCTATAGTTTCATTTGAAGTGATATGTAAATAGTCAACTTTATTAAATCCACTAAAATCTTTATCTAAAAAAGTGTCTAAAGATTGTTTATTTGCATCGTATAATACTGTTTCATTATTAATTTTGGAAAAATCTTCATACGTTTTTTGTCCCCAAGTTCCGTTAACTAAACAACCTATAGATTTTTCTGGTCCTACATTAAAAGGTATTAATGAATTTTGAAAAGTAGCTCCACCTTGAAGCAGAAGTATCTTAAAGTCATTTGGTAATCCAAGCAAAACTTGAAAGTTTTGATTAATAACATCTAAAATTTCTTCAAAATCTTTGCTTCGATGAGATATTTCGAGAATTGATTTACCAGTATCTTTATAATTTTCTATAGATTTTTTGACTTCCTTAATAACACTTTCATTAATTTTTGATGGACCAGGTGAAAAATTATAAACTTTATTCAATGATTTGCTTTCTTATAAATATTGTATACGCATAACCAAGAATTAAACCTGTCAACGCATTGAATTCTTCTATTGGGATTATGAAGAAAAAAGAAGTAAGGAATATAAACTCAACAACCCTTGTATTTTTACTTTTTAATACCAAAACATATAACAATAGTGAAATAATTATTAAAGGAAAAATACCAAAAGCTGCAAGCAAATTGACAAATAAACTTTGAGTATTCCTTGGGTAAAAAACCGTTGGATAGTCACCAGTACCAAAATTTTGTGCCTGATATCTACTGTTTAAATATTCTGGTAATACTCTATTTGTTAAATACATTTCCTTATTTATTTCCTCTGTGACATAGTTTTGGAAATTTTTTACAATTGAATTAAACCCATCACCAACAAAATTAATATTTCCACTTGTAAGGTAGTCTAAAGTGTTGCTTCTATCGTTATCGACTTCAGTTACACTGTCAATATCTTCAAAAGAAATTACTCTAACATCAGTAGCAATATTTAATTCTTTACACTCTTGATTATTAGGGCTTACAGCACACTCTTTTATAGAAATGAGTGAAAACAATAATATCAATATTAGAGGTAGAACTTTTCTTACTTTAAAAGACTTTTTATATAGACTAATAACAACATACAAAATTAATCCAAGGAAAATATAAATTCTTAAAAGATCACTTCTGGATAAACCTAAAGCTAACGAAATTGTAAGTATCGTATAAAAACTTATTTTATTCTTTTCAAAAAATAAAATAAGAGACAACGGAATCATATACGAAATAAATAAAACTGGCTCCCTAAATGTACTCATCGCTCTGTGAGGTTCATATGGCCAGAATGTTGTCTGTATAGTGAACGAACCTCTATATGAAGTATTTGAGCGATTTCTTATTGGTTCATAAAGATCAAAAATTTGAGAAAAAAAGATGTATATTGCTAAAAGTGAAATTAAAACTAAAAATTTTTCCAAGTAATTTACAAAAGCTTCTTTATTAATATTTTCAAAAATAGTAAGTGAAGCATAAAATGCCATTATAAAAGTTACAAAATTAAAAATCCTTAATTGATATGAAAGATTGCCTAAAAGAGAGTTGTCAGAAATAATTTCAAATAAAATTGGTAAAAATAACAAAGTACCAAATATGTAAAGAATGCTGTTAAATCTTGTTTCAATAAATTTTAAATTGATTAATAAAAACAAAGATAAAAAGGATAGTCCTATCCATTGAAGAGGAATACTGAACAAACTGTAAGCATCTAAAGATATTAGGAAAAGACTGAGGATTAAGGCTTGAATTTTAAAATTTTTTTGTTTATTCATCCTTATTAAATGATAACTTCAGGAATTTTAAATATGCTATTTATTTGTATGTTTAGTAAATTTACTATAAATACTAAATTCATACACTTTTTGTAAAATCATGCTTATCGAAAGTGCTGCCGCTAAACCACTTGCGCCATGTTGGTTTACTAATAATAAAGAGAGGGCTAAAAAAGAGGCTGTTGCAATTAATCTGCTGACTGCGTGATATTGTAGCAAATCGTTAAATAGTAGTAATTGACGTATCCAAAAAGTTGCTAGATAAGTAAAATATCCCCCCAGTAGAATCATCATTGGTAAGAAAGCTTCAAGAAATTCTTTGCCCGATATAATCTGTATAAAATTTCTACCAAGTGATACATAACTAATAGCTAGAACAAATATAAGGGGAAGTAAAAAGTTTTTTATTAGATCCTTAAAATTAATATCAGCATCATCACTTGAAAGCTTATTTTGAACATAGGGATTTAGAATTGTAATTACATAATTAATAGGCTCAACTAGCCTCTTTGCAATTCTAAATACACCAACTGTTGAAAAATCAGTAAAATAACCAAGAATTATTAAATCTAAATGCTGTGGAATAATTCCCACCAATTGATCTGCTCGCTGTTTAAAAAAGTCTAATTTAAATGCTTGGAAATATTCTTTTATGTACTTTATGGAAATATCTGATATTTCTAAATATTTTCTGCATACAAACACACCCAAAAGTCCGTATGTAAATGAAAAAAGTGCCTGCCCGAGTAAGTAATTTTCAATGCTTTGATCAAAATAAAACAAAATTACAATAGCTAGAAATCTTAATATATTAGATACTGAATCTACGAAGGCGAATTTTTTAAATTTACCATGAAATGTTAGAACTGCTTTAGAACTTTCAGAAAGTGTTTGAATTACTCTTGAAGATAATAATATTGTTAGAATTAAATTAAATTGGTAGTCTCCAAACAATTCATTAAATGAAGATTGAAAAAGTATGATACAAATGAACATTGATATTATTCCAATAAAAATATCAAATAGTAGAGATACTGTATAAATATTCTTTCCGTGTTTTTTAAGCATCAGTAATGTAACATCACTATTTCTTGAATGTAAGGTTCTAAATACTAATGCTACGAGAGCTAAAACAAGAGCAGCGCGACCATAATTTGATGTACCTAGTCCTCTTGTAACTACACTTATTTGTATAAATAGTAAAAAAACTATCAATACTTGTGAAAATGCAAGTTCTTTGGTTTCTAAAAATACTGTTTTAAAATAATTCAAATTCATTTAATTTGTGGAGCTGAGGGGATTTGAACCCCTGACCCCCTGCATGCCATGCAGGTGCTCTGCCAGCTGAGCTACAGCCCCTAAAATATTTTTACCCGTAATGATAAAGAGTCTCACTATCAAAATATATGTCTTCAATATTGTAATACTCTCGAGATTCTTCAGTAAATATTTGAATTAATATGCCTTTAATACTAATCAATAACCAGTTTGAATTTTCTCCCTCGTAGGTAAATTTTTGTATCTGTAAATTTTTTCTTATGTTTTTAATTATTGAACTCATTTGTACCAGAGAATTTGCTGTACAAATAATTACATTGTCATGAAATTGATCAGATTCAAGTTTTAAGACTTTTATATTTGTTGTTTTTTGTGTTAAAAGAAGGTCGACCAATGAATCGATAATGAAACTATTTTTTTCTGATAGAGTTCTAATTTGATTCACTTATAAATATGTTACCATGAAAAAATAAACACACTATTCTTAAACATAAGGGTTATTTTGATAAGAATAAAAAACTTACTTAGTTTACTTGAGAGAGTATTTAACAGTCGAAGACTGAGGACAATACTGGGTGTTTTATTAGTTTGCGTTGTCAGTTTTGGCTACATTTTTTACTTGGCTGAACCTCAAATTAAAACTTTTGGAGATGGAATTTGGTGGGCACTAGTTACTATCACCACTGTAGGCTATGGTGACATAACACCGTTAACAACACTTGGTAGATTTGTAGCAGGTACTTTAATGTTTGTTGGGCTTGGCTTAATTGCTACTGTTACAGCAATTGTTTCTGCCAAATTCATATCAAATTATGTAGATCATCACACCAACGACGATGTTTTAGAAAAACTTGAAGAACTAGAAGCTGAAATTGAAAAACTTAAGTCATTAGAAGAAGATGAACTTGAAAAACTCGATGAATTAGATTCTGAAATTCAAGATATAAAAGACAAATTTTAATAAAGACTGTTTTTCTTAATATATTGTATTATTTTTAATGAAATTTCCTCTTCATTAAACAAATTGTCTTTAAGTTTATTTCTTAAAGAAGTAGAGCTTAAATCTAATTTTTCACCATCAATCAATTCATAATCAAAAGGAAAGTTTTCTTTTAAATTATTTACACTGTCTTCTTTTCTTAAAGCAATTAAAAAATTAGTAAGTTCTGATAATTTTTCATAATTATTCCAAGTTGTAATATTCATAGCTGTGTCAGACCCAAGAATGAAATATAAATTATCTTTCTTATGATTTAATTTAGTAAGTGTATCGAAAGTATAAGAAGGAATATCTTCAGATTTTTCAATATCACTAATTTCAAATTTATTTGAACCCTCAATAAGAATTTTTGTCATTTCAAATCTGTGAATAAATGATGTAGCATATTTTTTTTGCCATGGATTTCCAGAAGGAATGAAAAGAACTTTATCTAAATCAAATTGTTTAATAGCCCTTTCAGCAATTTGAAGATGTGCTTTATGAGGAGGGTCAAAAGTACCACCAAGAATTCCTATCTTCATCATTTAATTACCTTTTTAAAATTTATACTGTTTATAAAAGTTTTTAATTGTTCAAAATTCCTAACTTCAGAATATTTCTTAGAGATTGATTGATAATGATGAAATTGACTATCACCTGTGTTCCAGTATTGGCTTCTTTCTGGATTCATCCAATAGATATTCTGAAACTTTTTTGATAGCTTATCAATTGTTTCTGTGTTTATTGGTCTGTAATTATTTCTCGCATCTCCAATTACAATTAGAGTGTTAAAACTCGAATTGCTTATTATTTTCTCATCTAATAAATCTTTAAACGACTTGTCGTAATCAGAATGTCCATCAACATGAACGTATTTATTCCAATTTGTAAGAATTTTATTTATGTTATTAAATTTTAAATTTTTTAATTCTTTTGTAATGTCTGTGATTCCATCAATAAATACAAACGCGTGTACAGATCTAAACCGTTGGACTACTCCAAAAAGCAAAGTAAGCCCAAACAAAGAATAAAGAGCCATTGAACCGCTGATGTCACATAAAAGAATCAACCTAGGTTTCTTTTTTATCTTGGGTTTTAAAACAATATCATAAAGACTTCCGCCATTTTTTAGAGATTTACGAATAGTTTTTCTAAATAATAACTTACCTTTAGAAGCAGATTTTGTATATTTTACAAACTTGTTTGCCAAGATTAATCCAAGGTTTCTAGTCTCCTTAAGTAGCTTTCTTCTTTCTTCAGCGTCTGTAAATAAAAAATCTTTTTCATCTAGATTTTCTTTTGGATTTAGCTCTGATGGTATATAAGCTTCTTTAAATTGATTTCTTAGTTCTGAAACTCTTTCAAGTATGGATTGATTTAATTGGCTAATAAAGTAATTTTTATTTTCTTCATTGATAATTTCATCTAATTCATTATCAAAATCAATATCAAAAAAACTAACTGAGTCAAGAAAAGCAAGGGAGTTCTGTAGTTGACTTAACCAATAATTATTAGATACTGGTCTACTAAAATCTATATCTCCAAACTCTTTAATAATATCATCAGCAAGTTTTTGAAATCTTGAAACTGAATTATCATTAAAAAAATCCTCAACTCTCTCATCTTTATAATCTAGTAAAAAACTAGATTGATCTTTATAGTCACCTACTAAAAAATTAAA
>LUMQ01001117.1_pt1 | contig 11727 bp, 12 predicted proteins | sample 729621 | NCBI WGS metagenome assembly LUMQ01 (sample SAMN03860259, study PRJNA289734) | marine metagenome | biome: seawater column; feature: ocean; material: water; isolation source: Red Sea water column Station 12 - depth 25m | place: Saudi Arabia: Red Sea | collected 2011-10-15 | depth 25 m | reverse complement strand
GTTGTGGGAGCCGTGGGAAGTGCAGAAGGGCGACGGCACGCCCTACAAGGTCTTCACGCCCTTCTACCGGAGAGGCTGCCTTGCCGCCGCGCCGCCGCGCGCGCCGTTGCCGGCACCGCAGATCGGTCTGGCGACCCCGCCCTCGGCGACATCAGTCGATGATCTTGACCTGCTGCCTGCCGAGGACTGGGGCGAGATGCTGGCCCCGCACTGGCAGATCGGCGAGGCCGGTGCCGAGGCGCGTCTTCAGGCCTTTCTGGATGGCGGCATCGCCGGCTACAAGGAGGGCCGCAACCTTCCGGCAAAGCCCCATGTCTCGCGCCTGTCGCCGCACCTCCACTGGGGCGAGATCTCGGTGAACCGGGTCTGGCACGCGGCGCGCGACCGCGGCGACCTGCCGGCGGACGATGTCGACAATTTCTGCTCGGAACTCGGCTGGCGCGAATTCTCGCACTCGCTTCTCTATTTCAATCCCGAACTGAAGCGGCGCAATCTGCAGACCAAGTTCGACGGGTTCGACTGGCGCGAGGATGACGGCCTGCTGCGGGCATGGCAGCGCGGCATGACAGGCGTTCCCTTTGTCGATGCGGCGATGCGCGAGCTCTGGCAGACAGGCTATATGCACAACCGCATGCGCATGGTGACCGGGTCCTTCCTGGTGAAGAATTTGCGGCTTCACTGGCACCATGGCGAGGCATGGTTCTGGGACTGCCTTGTCGATGCCGATCACGCAAACAACAGCGCCTCATGGCAGTGGATCGCCGGATGCGGCGCCGATGCCGCCCCCTATTTCCGCGTCTTCAACCCGGTCACGCAAGGCGAGAAGTTCGACAAGGACGGCGCCTACACACGCCGCTTCTGCCCCGAACTTGCCGATCTGCCCGACAAATATCTCTTCGCCCCCTGGACCGCGCCGAAAGCGGTTCTGGACGGTGCCGGCGTGCGGCTCGGCGAGACCTATCCGCGGCCGGTCGTCGATCTGAAACAGTCCCGTGAGGACGCGCTTGCCGCCTTTGCCAGGCTTCGCGAGGGGGCTGTCTGATGGCAGGCGCGATCCGGCTCGTTCTTGGCGACCAGCTGTCACGCTCGCTGTCCGGGCTGGCCGGTCTCGACAAGGAACGGGATGTCGTGCTGATGGCCGAGGTGATCTCGGAAGTCACCTATGTCCGCCATCACAAGCGCAAGGTCGCCTTCCTGTTCTCGGCGATGCGCCACTTTGCCGACGAACTTCGCGAGGAAGGCATCACCGTCGACTATGTCCGGCTTGATGACGAGGCCAACAGTGGCAGCTTTTCCGGTGAGGTGGCGCGCGCGGTGACACGGCACGGCGCCGAACGGCTTGTGCTGACCGAGCCCGGCGAGCACCGTGTCCTTGCGGCGATGCGCGGCTGGGAAGACGAGCTGGGAATCGATGTCGAGATCAGGAACGACGACAGGTTCATGTGCCCGCCCGGCATGTTCGAAAGCTGGGCCGAGGGCCGCAAGCAGCTTCGCATGGAGTTCTTCTATCGCGAGATGCGCCGTCATCATGACGTGCTGATGGAGGGTGGCGAGCCGGTCGGCGGCAAGTGGAACTATGACGCCGACAATCGCGAATCTCCCGACCTGACGCTGACCGTGCCGAAGCCGACGGCCTTCCCGCCCGACGAGACCACCACCGAGGTACTGGCCCTCGTCGCCGAACGCTGCGCCGGGCATTTCGGCGATCTCGATGATTTCGGCTTTGCCGTCACAAGGGAGCAGGCGCTTGCTGTCCTTGACGCATTCATCGCCGAGAGGCTGCCGCTGTTCGGCACCTATCAGGACGCGATGATCGCGGACGAGCCGTGGATGTATCACAGCCATATCGGCTTTTATCTGAATTCCGGGCTGCTGCTTCCCGGCGAGGCGGTGCGCGCCGCCGAGGCCGCCTGGCACACCGGCCATGCGCCGCTGAACGCGGTCGAGGGTTTCATTCGCCAGATTCTGGGCTGGCGCGAATTTGTGCGTGGTATCTACTGGCTGAAGATGCCGGACTATGCCGCCATGAACTATCTTGAGGCGCATCGCCCGCTGCCCGACTTCTTCTGGAGCGGCGATACCGGCATGAACTGCATGCAACAGTCGATCGACCAGACGCGCCGGTTTGCCTATGCCCACCATATCCAGCGGCTGATGGTGCTGGGCAATTTCGCGCTGCTGGCGGGAATCGATCCGGCCGAGGTGAATGAATGGTATCTGGTGGTCTATGCCGATGCCTATGAGTGGGTGGAGCTACCGAATGTGTCGGGCATGGTGCTGTTCGCCGATGGCGGCTATCTCGCCAGCAAGCCCTATGCCGCCGGCGGCGCCTATATCAACCGCATGTCGAACTATTGCAGCGGCTGCACCTACAAGGTGGCGAAGAAGAATGGCGAGGGGGCCTGCCCCTTCAACTATCTCTACTGGGATTTCCTGATCCGCAACCGCGACAAGCTCGGCGGCAATGCGCGGATGGGAATGATGTACCGGTCGCTTGACCGCATGGCACCTGAAAAGGTCGAGATGATCCGGGCCGACTCGGCGCGGTTCCTTGACCGGGTGGTGCCCGAGACCGAAGGGAGTCTGACATGAGCTATCAATCCAGGGCGAAATCCCCGGGGTGGGTCCGGCGGATCGCCGGATATCTGGTGACGGCGATGGTGACGCTTGGCCTGCTGGCCGGGCTTTCCGCCTGCGCGCGGCGCGATGTGTCGGTTCTCGCCGACAGGCAGCCGGCGCTGGACCTTGCCGATTTCTTTGCCGGCGACAGCGTCGCCTACGGCATTTTCGAGGACAGGTTCGGCAATCTGCGCCGCCAGTTCCGGGTGAACATGACCGGCACGGTCGAGGGCGATACCCTGACGCTGGTCGAGGATTTTCTCTATGATGACGGCGAGCGAGCCGACCGCACATGGGTGATCCGCAAGACCGGCACCAACGAGGGCGGCATCGTCAGCTACGAGGGCAGTGCCGCCGATGTCTCGGGCACGGCAAGCGGCCGTGTTGCCGGCAACGCGCTGAACTGGGAATATGACGTGGTGCTTGAAATGTCGGGAAGCGAGGTGAAGGTGCATTTCGATGACTGGATCTACCGCCAGGACGAGGATGTCGCCATCAACCGCGCCTTCATCAGCAAGTTCGGCATCGAGATCGGATCGGTGACCATCGTCTTCCTGCGCGGCAGGACGGCGGCGGCTGTCGGTCCGCTCGATCTGGAAAACTGGCCGCGATAGGCCGCAACAGGAGGTGGCACATGCTGGTACCGCGCCGGTCGCTGATCGCCGCCCTGTTTGCGCTGCCGGCCGCGCTGGCCCTGCCGGGCAGGCTGCTGGCGGATACGCTGCCCGGGATCATGCCGACGGCGAAGAAGGTCGGCGAGGCCCGGTTCAAGGTCTTTCTTTTCAAGATCTATGATGCCGAGCTGTTCGCGCCGGACGGCAGGTTTGACCGCAAGGGTCCCTATGCGCTGCGCCTGAACTATCTTCTCGATGCGAAAAAGGACCGGATCATTTCCTCGACGGTGAAGGAGATGAAACGGCAAAAGGCGGCAAGCAGCAAGGTGATCGAAGGGTGGGTGCCCCTGATGGAGGATGCCTTCATCAGCATGGACAAGGGAAGCTATGCCGATTTCATCCATACCGGCGACGGCAGGCTGCTGCTGACGGCCAACGGCAAGCTGATCAGCGAAATCACCGACAGCAGATTCATCACCGCGCTGATGGATGTCTGGCTGGGACCGAAGGTGCGCGACAAGGAATTTCAGGACAAGCTGATGGGCCGGGTGAAATGAAACTCGGTGCCTTCTTCTTCGAGATTCTGCCGCTTCTCGCCTTTTTCGTGGGGTATCAGTATTTCGGGCTGATCGCGGCGGCCGCGCTGTCCGTCGGCTGCGGGGCCCTCGTTCTGGCGATCGCCTGGATCCGCGAGCGCCGGATGGCGGCCTTCCCGCTGTTCTCGCTGGCGATGTCGGCGGCCTTTACCGCGGTCGCCTGGTGGGGCGGCGACGGCTTTTTCATCAAGATCCAGCCGACCATCTTCAACGGACTGTTCGCCGCCGTGCTGCTCGGCGGCTGGCTTGCCGGACGGGCGATGATGCGGGTGTTTTTCGAGCGCCAGTTCTTCCTGACCGACGATACCTGGCGGCGGCTGAGCTTCCGCTGGGGCTGCTTCTTCCTGATCCTGGCGGTGGCGAACGAAATTGTCTGGCGCGGCTTCAGCGAGGCCGACTGGGTGTTCTACAAGACGTTCATCGCGGCCCCGGCCAGCTTTGCCTTCATGATGGCGCAGCTGCCGCTGACCCTTCGTGGCAGGCTGCCCTCATCCGCGGTGCCGCCGGCCGATGACGGTCAGTAGGGAATGACGCTGCCGTCATAGGCGAACAGTGTGCCGGTATCGGCCGGGGTCAGCCCGTCCAGCACCCGCCACAGTCGCGCTGCCGCGTCATCGGCCGTGAACAGCCTGTCGGCCGGCACATTCCCCTGAAACGGCTTTGACAGGTCGGTATCGACAGTGCCCGGATGCAGCGTCGCCACGCAGGCATTCGGGTTGGCGCGCGCAAGCTCGATCGACAGGGTGCGCATCAGCTGGTTCAGCGCCGCCTTGCTGGCGCGGTAGCCGTACCAGCCGCCGAGCCTGTTGTCGGAGACCGAGCCCACCCGCGCCGAGATGGCGCTGAACTGCAGCGCGTGATCACCCTTCAGCAGCGGCCATAATTCGCGCGCCAGCAGGACCGGGCCGAGCGCGTTCACCCGGTACAGCGTGACCAGCGCCTCGGCATCAATATCAGCGATCCGCTTTTCCGGGCTGATGTCGCCCTCGCGCAGGATGCCGGATGTGCAGATCACGCGGTCGAGCCGTGGCACAAGCGCCTTGATCTCGCCGGCCGCGTTCCGGATGCCGGCATCATCGGTGATGTCGAGGGGAAGGAAGGTCACACGGGCATCGCCGCCAAGCTCGGCATGGGCAGCGGAATTGCCCGGATCGCGCGCGGTGACGACCAGCCGTTCGGCACCCGCCGCCAGCGCCCGGCGTGCCAGCGCCAGCCCGATGCCGCGCCCGCCACCCTGGATCAGGATGTTCATTGTCTCGCCTCCGGCCTGTCAGCAGGGTGCGGTGCCGAGGTGGCGTGACGCCATGTCACAAGCGCCTCGTAACGCCGCATGATTGCAGATGTGGGCGCGGCGACCCATTTACGCAAGGCACAGCGCAAAGGAGACCGTTATGCCGAAGATGAAGTTCCTGCTGCCGATCATTGCCGCGATTGCCGGCCTCGTCCTTGTTTCGTTCAGCGCCCGTGCTGCGGACCTCGTGGTCCCCGACCCGTCGATCGCGCCCGAAGAGGTGGTCGCCATCCAGATGAAGGCGCTTCAGTTCAACGACAATCCGGAGCCCGATTTCGGCATCGCCCAGACCTGGAATTTCGCGCATCCGCGCAACCGCGCGATGACCGGCCCGCTGCCGCGCTTTGCCGGCATGCTCAAGGGTCCGGCTTATGGCCAGATGCTGAATCATGCCAGCCACCGCATCGTTCCGGTGCCGGGCGATGGAGACCGGGTCAATTTCGATGTCTTCATGGAAACCAGCCGCGGCAACGTGCTGTATTTCAACTGGGCCGTCGAACTGGTGAAAGGCGGCGAGTTCGACAATTGCTGGATGACAGTGGCGGTGTCGATGCCGCGTCCTGCCGGCCAGGGCAGCTGATCAGCCGGTATCAGCCTCGGCGGCGCGGGCCTGCACACGCTCGCGCCAGAAAGTGAACAGCCCGGCGGCGATGACGATCCCGCCGCCGGTCAGCATCGCAGCCGTCACCGGGTCGGCGAAGAACAGGAAACCGACCACTGCCGATGTGACAACGCCGATATAGGCAAAGGGCTGCAGCACGCTGGCCTCGGCCATGTCGAACGCCTTGATCAGCAGGAAATGCCCGCCGGTGCTGGTCAGGCACAGGGTCGCCATCCATATCCAGTCATTGCCCTGCAGAGGGCTCCATGCCAGCGGCACGACAAGGCTCATGCCGGCAGCGCCGACAATGCCCGTCCAGAAAAAGCTGGTCTCGGCGCTGTCATGGCGGGCCGCGATGCGGGTCATGATGCCATAGGCGGCGAAGCGCCAGCGCCACCCCGCCGAATCCGGCGCTGATGGCCAGCCAGCGCCGCCAGCCGACGCGTTCCCCCAGAAAGGGAACCGACAGGGCGGCGACCATCAGCGGATAGCTGGCAAAGATCACCTGATATCCGACAAGCCCGACCATAGTGAAGCCATAGACAGCGGTGCAGATCTGCGTGATCAGCAACAGCCCGCGAAGCGTCTGGAAGACAGGCCGTTTGCTTTTCGCAACGCGGCGGATCCCGCCCGTCCGTGTCGCGGCGAAGGCCAGAACGAACAGCGCGAAGAACCAGAACCTGATGGCAATGACGGTGACCGGGCCATAGCTTTCGGCCAGCAGCCGTGACAGGCCGTCCTGCGCCCCGAAGGTCAGCGACGCGCCGATCATCAGCAGGATTCCGGCCTGGGTGGCGCGGGCTGACGGCGCCGCTGTCAAGATGGCCGCCAGTCGATCGGCGTCATGGCGTGCCGTTCAAGCCAGGCATTGGCCGCCGAGAACGGGCGGCTGCCGAAAAAGCCGTTTGATGCCGACAGGGGCGACGGATGAACGCTTGTCAGCACCAGATGGCGCTCGCGGTCGATGACCGCGCCCTTGTCCTGGGCCTTGCGCCCCCAGAGGATGAAGACGAGATTCTCGCGCTCGCGGTTCAGTGCCGAGATCACGGCGTCGGTAAAGGGCTCCCACCCCTTGCCCTGATGCGATCCGGCGCGGCCGTCCTCGACCGTCAGGCAGGCATTCAGCAGCAGCACGCCCTGCCGCGCCCAGCTTTCCAGATTGCCGTGTCCCGGGTGGGCGACGCCGAGATCCGTCGCCAGTTCCTTGTAGATGTTCTGCAGCGACGGCGGCGGGGCAACGCCATGCGCCACCGAAAAGCTCAGCCCGTGCGCCTGCCCGGGGCCGTGATAGGGGTCCTGCCCCAGGATCACCACCTTCACCTCGTCGAACGGTGTCAGCTCGAAGGCGCGGAAAATCTGGCTTCCCGGCGGGTAGATGCGTTTGCCGGCGGCCTTTTCGGCCCGCAGGAAATTGCCGAGCCCGGCCATATGCGGCGCGGCAAACTGGGCGCCGAGACGGGCTTTCCAGCTCGGCTCGATCCTGACGTCTTGCTGTTGGGCGCTGTCGTCCGACATGTCGCCGAACTTACGCGGCGTTACCCTTCGCGGCAACCTGCGCGGCGGCATAGGCGAAGGCGGCCTCGGTCTGCTGCAGGTCTTCCTCGGTGAGCGCCAGATGCGGGTAGAGCTTCGCCCCCGGCTTGAGAATGCCCTTTTCACGCACAGCCGCGTTGAAGATGGCGGCGCTGTCGGCATCGCCCTTCATCATGTCGCGATAGTCACGCACCGGATCGCCGGTGAAGACAACGTCGAACAGGACAGGCGATCCGACAATCTGGTGCGGGATGCCATGCGCGGTGAGCGGGTCCGACATGGCCGCCATCAAACGCTTGCCATGCGCGTACAGGGTCTCGTAGGCGCCGGGGCGGCGCAGGATTTCCAGTGTCTTCAGCCCGGCGATCGAGGCAAGCGGGTTGCCGCTCAGCGTGCCGGTCTGGAAGGTGAAGCCTTCCTCGCCAACAGCGGATTTGTCGAAATGGCGCATGATCTCCTCGCGGCCGGCAATCGCCGCCAGCGGCATGCCGCCGCCGATGATCTTGCCGAGCGTGCACAGGTCGGGGGTCACGCCATAGGCTTCCTGCGCGCCGCCATAGGCCAGCCGGAACCCGGTCACCACCTCGTCGAAGATCAGCACGATGCCATGCTCGTCCGCCTTGGCGCGAAGCGTCTCAAGAAAGCCCGGCGCCGGCGGGATCAACCGCTGCAGCGGCTCGACGATGATGCCGGCGATGTCGTCGCCATGCTCGTCGATCAGGGATTCTGCAAAATCCGAATCATTGAAGGGCGCGACCAGCATGCCGTCTTCGACACTTTCGGGAATGCCGGCCGAGTCCGGCACCGCACGCGGGAAATTCTGCAGCCGCGAGGGGGCAAGGCTCATCAGCGCCTCGGCCGACATGCCGTGATAGCCACCCTCGAATTTCATGATCTTCGACCGGCCCGTATGCGCGCGGGCAAGCCGCATGGCGTACATGTCCGCCTCGCCGCCGGTGCTGACATAACGCAGCTGCTCGGCGCAGGGCACCGCATCGCAGATCGCCTCGGCGAGCTCGAGGCCGGCGGCGTTGTTGGCGAAGAAGGTCATGCCGATATCCAGCTGCTCGCGCACGGCGGCGTTCACTTCCTCATGCCCGTGGCCGAGGATCATCGGTCCGGAGCTGATCATGTAGTCGACATATTCCTTGCCGTTCTCGTCGATGACGCGCGACCCGGCGCCTGACTTGACGAAGAATCCCGGTTCGAAATTGCCAAAGCCGCCTGCGTGGATGGCGGGGTGGCAAAGCCGCCATGATTTCGTGCGCCCTGCCCGGGCACCGGGTCGCTCGACAGGTGGTAGTGGCACAGCCAGCTCGCCAGCCTGTTGGCATCCGGGGTCGAGGCCGCGAGATGGATCGCCGCGGTATCGGCAAGGGCGCTCCCGCCGACATCCTCGATATGCATCTGCCAGCCCAGCGCCACGCCGAGGTCGCGCGCCTGCCGCGCCCTTGTCAGGCCGCCGAGCCGGTTCGGCTTCACCTTCACGCCCTGACAGGCGCCGAGACGCCAAGCATCGAGATGATCCTGCAACGTGTGCATGCATTCATCAAGCATGATGGGCTGCGGCACACGGGCCGAGACGGTGGCGCACTGGTCGAGCGTCTCGCAGGGCTGTTCCACCCAGTCGCGCGAGGCAACGCTGTTCAGCACGCTGATGGCGGTTGCGGGCTGCCAGGCGCGGTTCACATCGAAGGTGACGTTCTCGCCGGCGGGAAGGGCGGTGGATATGGCGTCCATGCGGGCGATGTCCAGCGCCGGATCGCTGCCGCCGATCTTGGCCGAATGGGTGCGGTAGCCGTCGGCGCTGGCGGCGCGGATCAGTGCGATCATCTCGTCCGGCGTGCCGGTCGAGATCGAGGAATTGACGGCAACCGGTGTGGCGCCGCCGCCCTCGTCACCGCTCCCGCCAAGACATTGCCAGACAGGCATGCCCGCCGCCTGGCCGAAGATGTCCCATGCCGCGATGTCGATGGCCGACTTCACATAGGGGTGCCCGGGAAGCGTGACATCCATCACCGCGTTCAGATGGTCGATGCCGCGCGGGTCGATGCCTAGAAGCGCCGGCGCCAGCGTTTCGATTCCGGCGCGTACGCCCGGGCCGTGGGCGGGAAGATAGGTGTGCCCCCACGGGCAGGCTTCTCCCCAGCCGCTCAGCCCCGCGTCGGTGTCGATCCTGACGAAGGTGCTGTCCAGCCGGTCGAACCGCAGCCTGCCACCGGACAGGAAATAGGGCTGGCCGAGCGGAAGATCCATCTGCCAGACGGTGATCCGGGAGATCCGCATGCTTTCGGCCTTCATGATGTCGGCCTGCATGGTGTCGGGCTGCATGATGTCAGGTCCCCTCATAGACGGCGACCGGCGCGCCGATGGCGTTCGGGTCGGGAATGACGCCAAGCCCGGGGAGATCCGGCGCGGTGGCGCCGCCATTGATCACCGGCGCGTCGAATTCGGCGATGCGGGTGCTGACCATGCTTCGCGGGTCGAGCGCACATCGCAACAGGCGGCGCGGTGTCGACTGCGCTATATGCAGGATGGCGGCAAAGGAAATTTCCGATCCGGTGGTGTCCTGGACCGACATCACCATGCCGGCGGCCGACGCGATGGCCCGCTGGCGTTGCGATGCCGTCAGGCCGCCCTGCTTGCTGATCTTCAGCCCGACCCCGTCACAGGCATCTGTGGCGATGGCGTGGATCAGGTCGGCATCATCCTGGATCAGTTCGTCGAGAAGGATCGGCAGGCGGTAGCGTGAACGAAGCGACAATGTTTCCCGCCAGCTGGCGCAGGGCGCCTCGATGACAATGTCCGTACCTTCGGGCAGGTGCGCCAGCATGCGCAGCACGCTTTCCGGCGTCATGCCGCCATTGGCATCGGCAAGATACCACTCGCCCGGCTGCCGGTCGGCAAGGCAGGCGCTGATCCTCTCGGCATCGAGGGCGGGGCCGCCCTCGGCCTCAGCGGCACCAATTTTCACCGAATGGCCGCGAAAGCCCGCTTCGCGATGCCTGGCGACGCTGGCGCGCATGGCATCCGGCGTGTCGCTTCCGATTGACGAGATCACCGGCACCGGCTCGGCAATGCGTCCACCCAGAAGATCGCAGACGGCCAGCCCGGCCGATTTGCCGTGCGCGTCCCAGCAGGCGACATCGATCGCCGTCTTTGCTGCTGCATGGCCTGTCAGCACGGTGTCCATGGCGTCCTGAATGCGGTCATGGCATCGCGGGTCGAGGCCGATCACCGCTGGCGCCAGAAGGTCCAGCGCGGCGCGCACCCCGCCCGCATGGGCGGCGACATAGGTGCTTCCGAACGGGGTGCTCTCGCCCCAGCCAACAGTGCCGTCATCGCAGTGAAGCGACAGGATGGTGGCGTCGAACGCGCGGTATTCGCGGCCGCCGGACAGCCGGTAGACACCGCCGGCATAGGCCAGCTCGGCCTGGTGGACCTCTATGCGCGTGATCTTCATGAATAGACCCTCACCGCTGCGCCGAGGCTGTCGAAGTCGGGCTCGACCCCGAGCCCCGGGGCATCGCCCGGATAGAGCTTGCCGCCGGCCGATGTCGGGCCGCCGATACCGGTGCTTCGGGTGTTGTAGTTCATCAGGTCGGTGGTGTTGACCAGCCAGTCTTCAGGCGTCGAGGCGGCGAAATGGGCAACCGCCGCGGTGGTGATCTCGCCGCCCCAGCTGTCCTCGCTGACAACGGCGATGCGGTTGTCGACTAGATAGTCGCGGCCCCGCCGCGCCTTGGACAGCCCGCCCAGATTGGAGATTTTCAGGCAGCAGATTTCTGCCCCGCGGTCGGCGACGATGCGCTGCGCCATATGGATGCCTGTGACGCATTCGTCCAGCTTCATCGGCAAGTCGCATTTGCGGCGCACCTGCTGGCATTCCTCATAGCTGTGGCAGGGCTGCTCGAGAATATAGTCGAGGTCGCGGGTGGCATTGACCACACGAAGGGCATTGTCGGCCCGCCATCCCTGGTTGGCGTCCGCCATCGCCTTTTCGCCGGGCTTCAGCAACGGCACCGTCGCCCGGATACGGTCGATATCGGCGACCCAGTCGGCCCCGACCTTGATCTGGAACTGGCGGTACCCTGCCTCGCGGTGCCGGTCCAGCTCGGCGATGGTGGCCTCGGTATACTGTTGCGGGGCGACGCGGTACATCGGCGCGCCGTCGGTCAGCTTGCCGCCGAGCAGCATCCAAACGGGCTGGCCGGTGGCCTTGCCCAGAATGTCCCAGCAGGCGGCGTCGAACGGCGCCTTGGCATAGCCGTGCCCCTGAACCACATGGTCCATGAGCTGCTCGATCCTGCCGAGCTGGCGCGGGTCCTCGCCGATCAGCGCCGGTGCCAGAAGGCGCGCGACACCTTCCACACCCTCGGAATTCGCCACCATATAGTTCTCGCCGCAGCCGCTGATGCCGGCATCGGTGTCGATCACCACCACCGTCGACTGCGCCACCTCGATGGCGTTGCC
>LUMQ01000905.1_pt1 | contig 11739 bp, 9 predicted proteins | sample 729621 | NCBI WGS metagenome assembly LUMQ01 (sample SAMN03860259, study PRJNA289734) | marine metagenome | biome: seawater column; feature: ocean; material: water; isolation source: Red Sea water column Station 12 - depth 25m | place: Saudi Arabia: Red Sea | collected 2011-10-15 | depth 25 m | reverse complement strand
ATCAGGGTCTTCTCCACCTTCACCAGAACCAGATTTAGCTCCTATGCGATTCATTGCAATTGCTAGTGCTTGATGTGCTTCTTCGGACAGTGCTCCTAAGGACATTGAACTAACAGTAAATTTTTGATAAATTTCTTCTAGTGAAGAGTCTTCATTTTCATTGCTAAATATTTTATTATTTTCTGGAAGGGTAAATAAATCACGAATTTGAACATTATCTCTGTCTTCTAACGAATCTAGATATTTGTTCCATTCCTCTCTATCACCAGATCTAACTGCCTTTTGTAATTTCAGGACTGTTACTGGAGATGTTACATGTGGCTCACTTCCCTTTTTATGTTTATAGAAACCACCAATCTCAAGATCAAAAGGTTCTTCATTCCCAAAAATGAGTAAGTTTTCATTTATCTTGTCATATCCCAAACCTTCAGTTCTAGTGTAAGAATTTGAGAAAGCATCATTTGTCATTTCTTTATCGAGACCTATAATTTCATAAATTTCAGACCCTCGATAAGAAGAAACTGTACAAATACCCATTTTTGACATTATCTTTAACAGGCCTTTATTAAGTGCATCTCTATAATTTTCTTGAGCCTGTGCAGGTGATAAATTTAAATCTGGATTGTCAATTGAAAGTAGTCTTGCTTTTTCAAGGGCTAAATATGGCCAAACAGCTGATGCTCCATATGCGATGTGACACGATAAGTCATGTGCATCTCTTATCTCACCAGATACAACTATCAGTGATGCTTTTAGTCTTACACCCTTGTTAATCAAGTGTTGATGAACTCTTCCAATCACTAATAGTGATGGGGCGACACTATTACCTTTTACTACATCTCTATCACTTAATATAATTAAAGACTTTTTGTTTATTACAGCCTCATAAACGTCCTCACATAATTTATCAAGAAATCCTTCAAGATTAGATTTTGTTTTATCAAAGCTGATATCAAAAACTTTTGATTTGTCTTTTGAAAATTCTTTTGAAACCAAAAGATCATAACTTCCTTTACTGAGAATTGGTGATTCAAGTGTTATGAGATTTGCTTGTTGAGATGTCTCTTTTAATATTGATCCTCTCTTTCCAAGATAAGTTTTAGTTGACATTACAAATCTTTCTCTTATCGGATCAATTGGAGGATTCGTTACCTGAGCAAACATTTGATGAAAATATCGACTCAATCTTGGTTTATTTTTACTCAATACTGCAAGTGGAGAATCATTACCCATTGAACCTGTTGGAATATCACCTTGGATCATCGGTAATAAAATTAATCTTTCCTCTTCTGGTGTGTATTGGAAATATTCTGAGAGCAGATCTAGCTCAATCTCGTCTGGTTTATCACTAAATTCGGTATCAGCAACTAAAGGTTTTGTATTTACCCATTCTTTATAGGGGTTTTTCTCAGCAAGTTTTTCTATTACTTCTTGTTCGTCTAATAACTCATCATTTTTGATACGATATCTAATTGTTTGTCCTGGCTCAAGTTGAGCAGTTTTATATGCACCGGCTTCAACTGAGGGACAAATACCTACTTCTGAGGCAGCTAAAATATATCTATCTGAAACCATCCATCTGAGTGGTCTCAATCCGCTTCTATCCAACCCTGCAATAATATCGTCTCCATCAGTAGCAACAATAGCTGCAGGACCGTCCCATGGTTCTGATAAGAATGCATGGTATTGATAATATGATTGCTGGTCTTTCGAAAATCTCGGGTTGTTTTCCCATGCTGAAGGAATAAGCATCTCTTGAGCATGAGCGAGTTTTCTTCCAGATTGAACAAGTAACTCTATTGCATTATCAAGTTGTCCAGAATCTGAAAGGCTTTCATTAATAAATGGTTTTAACCTCTCAATGTCATCTTTCCAAATGTTTGAAGAGGCATCCACCTCTCTAGCTTTCATCCAGGAATAATTAGCTCTAATTGTGTTTATTTCACCATTGTGTGCGAGCATTCTAAAAGGTTGTGCTTTATCCCATGTTGAACTTGTATTGGTAGAAAATCTTTGATGAAATACTCCATACCTTGTTTTGTACAAAGGATTTCTTAAATCCCAATAAAAATCTGCTGTCTGAGTGGCTGTAAAGAGACCTTTATATACAACTGTTTTACTCGAACACGAATTGATATGAATGTTGAGAAATTCATTTTTTTCAAGATCTGTTTCTAGTGATTTTCTGAAAAGATAAAGATATTTTTCAAAACTGTATTCATATTCTTTTGTGGAACAGATGACAGCTTGATAAATTCCAGGTTTTGAATTTTTTGCCATTGTTCCTAGGATTTCTTTGTCTGTAGGAACTTTTCTCCAATAGAGTAGCTTAATGTCAAACTCTTCAAGCTTGTTATCAATTAGCTCAATTGACTCGGTAATATTTTTTGGATCAAAAAAGCAAGAGATCAATCCTAATTTTTCTTTTTCTCCAAGTGTGATTCCTCTTTCAACTAATTCAGCTTCAATTAACTCGAAAGGAATCTCTGTAAGTACTCCCGCTCCATCTCCGGTTCCATCCGCAAACTTGGCACCTCTATGGTCGAGGTTAGAAAGACATTCTAGAATTTTTAAAGTCATCCCATGTGTCCTAGGGATACCTCTTGATGCAATAAAACCTACACCACAAGAATCTTTTTCTTCGAATTGAAATGTCATAAGTATGACAATTTTACTATGAATAAAGGGTTATTTAAATAAGAAAACCAGCCTTAAAAATCTTTAGGGGGGGACCTAAATTTAGCTGGTTTTCTTAATTATTTGTTACTTTTTAGTGATGAAATCTCCATATGCTGATGTTCCGTGCTCTGTAGCATCCAATCCAGCAATTTCTTCTTCAGCTGTAACTCTAAGTCCAACTGTTGAATCAATAACTTTAAACACAAGGAAAGATGTTCCATATGCCCAGGCACCAATTGCTAAAATACCGATTAATTGTGGTAGAAACAATGTGGCTCCTCCGCCGTAGACTAAACCATCTGTAGTATCAAAAATTGCCACAGCTAGTACGCCCCAGATACCACATATTCCGTGAACTGAGACAGCACCTACAGCATCATCAAATCCTTTTTTCTCTAAGAAGTTGATTGAGTACACAACTAACACACCAGATACCAAACCGATTAGAACTGCACCTAAGTTGTTTACATTTGCACAACCAGCAGTTATTCCAACTAAACCAGCTAAAGCACCATTTAAGGTCATACCAACATTTGGTTTCCCGGAAATCATTGATGTATACATCGCAGTTATAGAACCTGCAGAAGCTGATAAAGTTGTTGTTACTGCAATTGCAGCAAGGTCAACATCTACTGCTGCTAAAGCAGATCCAACGTTAAATCCATACCATCCAAACCAGAGGATAAATACACCAAGTGCTCCAGCTACCATTGAGCTTCCAGGTATTACTTGAGGGTTTCCATTATCGTCGTATTTTCCGATTCTTGGACCCACAATTTGAACACCAGCTAGGGCTGCAAAGCCACCAACCATGTGTACAACACCAGAACCTGCAAAGTCAATGAAACCTAAGTCACCGAGCCAACCTTGACCACTCCAGACCCAGTGGGTAACTATTGGATAAATTACACCACATATAAATGGTTGAAATAATAAGTATGCGCTAAATTTTGTTCTTTCTGCGACTGCACCAGAAACAATTGTTGCTGCAGTTGCCGCAAAGACTACTTGGAAGAAGTAGGTAATTGAGTCACCTTCCAAAAAGAAACTACCATAGGCTAAAAATCCACCAAGAGTAGTTCCACCGTATGCCAATGCAAATCCAAATGCCCAATAGGTAATTGCACCGACGGAAAAGTCCATAAAGTTTTTCATAACTATATTGACTGAGTTTTTAGATCTTGTAAATCCGGTCTCCACAAGCATAAAGCCAGGTTGCATAAACATGACTAATATACCTGCAACAACGATCCACAAGCTATCTACATAAGTTGCTAGTTCCATTTTTTAAATCTCCTTTTGTAACAACCTAATTAAATATAGATGTTAAGAGACCTCTTAAAAGTTAAATGATTATTACCGGAATGTTTCATAAATGTTTCACAAAAATGTAGTCTTTGTGATTTAAAAGTCTATTCTTAAAGTGTTATGTCAAAAAACGTATTAGTTTGTGTAGCTTGGCCATATGCAAGCGGATCTAGACATCTAGGTCATATAGGCGGAGCTTATTTGCCGGCAGATATATTTGCAAGATATAACAGACTGATAGGCAATAACGTAATTATGGTATCTGGAAGTGATGTTCACGGAACACCAATAACTGTAAGAGCAGATGATGAAGGTGTTGAACCAATCGAGATAGTAAATCGATATCATAATGAATTTCTCGGCTATTGGGATAAATTGAACATTCAATGGGATAACTACACAACAACAATGACCGATAATCATAAAGAAGTTACTCAGGAAATGTTTTTAAAAATAAAAGAAAATGGCTTCATTGAGAAAAACAAAAGCATTCAGGCTTTTGATCCACAAGAAAAAAAGTTTTTACCTGATAGATATGTTGAGGGTGAATGTCCAAAATGTAATTATTTAGAGGCAAGAGGTGACCAATGTGACTCTTGCGGTACGACTCTTGATCCTGAAGAGCTTATAAATCCTAAAAGTAAAATTAACGGAAATAATGCCGAGTTCAAAGAGACCGAACATTATTTTTTAAAGTTAAGTGCTCTTAATGACAAGCTTTCCGAATGGCTAAATAGTAAAGAAGGTTGGAGACCTCACGTTATAAATTTCTCCAAATCATTTGTAGAAGAAGGTTTACAAGATAGAGCAATAACAAGAGATCTTGACTGGGGAATAGATATTCCAGAAAATGAATTAGGTGATGGAAAAAAAATATATGTATGGTTTGAAGCAGTAATTGGTTATTTATCAGCTGCAAAAGAGTGGGCAGTAAATAATGGCACACCTGATGCATGGAAAGATTTTTGGCTAAATGAGGATGCGGAGTCTTATTATTTTGTTGGAAAAGACAACGTTCCTTTTCATGCAATAATATGGCCTGCCATGTTACTTGCATATGGTGATTTAAACCTACCAACGAACGTTCCAGCAAACCAATACATATTAATAAAAGGTGAAAAGGCATCTGCAAGTAGAGGTGTTGGAAAAACTTTAAACGATTATCTCGATGAATGGAATCCGGACTCATTGAGATATGCTCTAGCAAGTATCCTGCCCGAGCAGAATGATTCTGAAATCTCAGAAGATGAAATGATTAGACGCAATAATGAAGAACTTGTAGCAGCATGGGGGAATTTAGTTCAAAGAGTATTTTCCCAATATATAAATAATTTTGAAAATTTAGAATTTGATTTTGAATTAACCGATGTTGACAAAAAAATAATCGATGAAGGCAATGATTGTTTTGAAAAGACTGGTGAATTAATCGAAAAGGTCGAACTCAAATCATCACTTCAGTCAGTTATGGGCTATGTAAATAAAATTAATGCTTATCTAAATGAAACAGAACCATGGAAAGTTATAAAAGAAGACAGTTCTAGAGCAACAGCAATACTTCATACATCTCTTACGGCAATAGAAGCATGTGCATCATTATTTACTCCTTTTATGCCAACAACATCTGAGATTGTAAAGGGTGCAATTGAAAAAAATACGAATAATAATTGGTCCGTAAACGACATAAAAAAAGGTGCCCCATTACAAGACATAGGACACCTTTTTAAAAAATTTGATTAGCTTTTTGTAGCTTGAAATACCTCATCTATTTCATTAATCAAACCTAGAAGCTCCTCACCTACTGCAGGATCTTCTGTTTTCTTTGCTTCTCCAGCTTTTTTTGTTGCATTCCAGAAAAGATCATGAACATTTGGGAATTTTTCAAGGTGTTCTGGCTTGAAATAATCTGTCCACAATACCCATAGATCTTTTTTAACCTCTTCAGCCATATCTTCTTTGATGGTGATGCAACGTTGCTTGAATGCAGGATCATCAGATTCTTGATATTTTTTGGAGGCATTTACAACTGACTCTGCATTGATTCTTGCTTGTGCGGGATCATAAACACCACATGGCAAATCACAATGAGCATGAGCTACTCTTGTTGGTTTAAATAACTTCATAAATCTCCTTTAGTAATCTACTATTAATTTTAATAACAAAAAAACTATATGATTAAAAGCATTGCACGGATATTAAATATTAGAAACCTTCTTATCATCGCTGTCTATTTATTTCTTAAAAATAACAAAGATGGAACATACAGAGCGTATGAAATCAAAGAAGAAAGTATGGAGCCATCATTGCACGAAGGCGATTACGTATTAGCAATAAAAGTATCAGAACCATTAAATCGTGGAGATATTGTAATTTACGAATATACTCCAAAAAATATTGAAATAATTAAACGAGTTATTGGACTTCCAGGTGAAACAATTTCAAATGAAGATGGCGTTATCAAAATTAATGGAAAAACTATGAATGATACCTGGGGTAACGGTGAATCAGTTTCTTTTGAGGCCACTACATTGCAGGAAGACGAAATATTTGTGTTAGGAGATAATAGGCAAAAATCTTCTAGTGATTCTTCATCTATTGGTGCAATTAAAGTTGAGGATTGTTGGAAACTAAGATACCTGTATTGGCCCTATCACAAGTTTAAGAGTTATGAGTAATTTAATTTGTACCTGGTGCAAGAGAGAGATGACCTACCTTCATGGTCATGGAGCTTGTATTAACAATCAATGCCCTATGTTTGGTTTGAACCAAGCGGAATGTTGTGATGGTGAAACTGTTTCAAACTGTGCCTCACCACAAAAAAATGAAATAACATTATCCCCGCGTGGATTAAACTAAGCAGGTAAAGTTAAATTATGAGTGAAGAAAAACCTTTAAACGTACCTGAATATCTATTGATTAGATCTGCAGAAGCAAGAGCTAAGCATTAAGAACCAGTAGTAGAAGTACCTGTCGCTGAAGTTGAAGAAGTTGTTGAAGAACCAGTAGTAGAAGAACCTGTCGCTGAAGTTGAAGAAGTTGTTGAAGAACCAGTAGTTGAAGAACCTGTAGAAGAGGAACCTGTAGAAGAAGAACCTGTAGAAGAACCAGTAGTAGAAGCTGAAGAAACAAATCAGGAAGTAAGCATTGAAAATAAAACTGTTGAGTCTATACCAGCTGTAACAATTCGTTTTGCTGGTGATTCAGGTGATGGTATGCAATTAGTTGGTACTAGATTTACCGACACTTCTGCATTATTTGGAAACGATCTTGCTACTTTGCCTGCGTTCCCTGCTGAAATTAGAGCTCCTCAAGGAACAGTTGCAGGTGTATCTTCTTTCCAAGTACAAATTGCTGATTTTGATATTTTGACACCGGGAGACGCCCCTGATGTTTTAGTTGCTATGAACCCTGCTGCTTTAAAAGCTCACCTACAAGATTTAACACCAAACGGAATGTTGATATTAAACGAAGATGCTTTTGATGAAAAGAACATTAAAAAAGCAGGTTATGAAATAGATCCAAGAGAATCTGAAGAGCTTGATGGTTATAGAGTTTTTCAAGTCCCAATGGAAAAACTTACAAAGGAAGCTTTGCAGGAATTTGATTTACCTGGAAGAGCAGTCCTTCGTTCCAAAAATATGATTGCTCTTGGTTTAATTTCTTGGACTTTTAACAGAGATCTTAAAGATACTGAAAATTGGATAAACGATAAATTTAAGAACCTACCTGAGGTAGCAAAAGCAAACATCAAAGCTCTTAAAACTGGATACAACTTTGGCATTACAGTTGAGGCATTTCACCATACTTATAAAGTAGACAAGGCCTCATTACCAGCTGGAGAGTATACAAATATCAATGGAAATATCGGTTTAAGTTGGGGGCTTATTGCGGGTGCTAAAAAAGCTAATCTCGAACTGTTTTACGGAAGTTATCCTATTACTCCTGCATCAGATATATTGCATGAATTATCAAAACACAAGAATTTCAATGTTTTAACTTTCCAAGCCGAAGATGAAATTGCGGCTGCTGCAGCAGCTGTAGGTGCTTCTTTTACAGGTAAGCTTGCAGTTACAGGAACCAGTGGACCAGGTCTTGCTTTAAAAAGTGAAACCATATCTTTAGCGCTGTCTGCGGAATTACCATTAGTAGTAGTTAATGTTCAAAGGGGTGGGCCATCAACAGGACTACCTACAAAACCAGAACAATCTGATCTAATGTTTGCAATGTACGGACGTCACGGAGAAGCTCCTTTACCAGTAATTGCAGCTAAATCACCATCTCATGCTTTCTATGCAGCATTTGAGGCAACACGTATTGCTCTTAAATATATGACACCTGTTATTTTATTGTCCGATAACTATGTTGCTACCGGTTCTGAGCCTTGGAAATTACCTGAGATTGAAAATCTTGATGAATTGGGAACAAATTTAACCACTACATATAACACTGAGAATGGATTTTTACCATTTTTTAGAGATTACGAAACTAATGCTCGACCATGGGCTATTCCAGGGGTACCCGGTTTAGAGCATCGCGTAGGTGGTCTAGAAAAAGAAGATGGAACTGGAAATGTTTCTTATGACACTGATAATCACCAATATATGACAGATATGAGAGCATGGAAAATTGAAAATATAGCAAATGATATTGACCCACTTGAAATAAATGGAGACATATCATCAGATACTCTCATTTTGGGTTGGGGATCAACTTTTGGTGGTATCACACAAGCTGTAAACAGACTCAATTCAAAAGGTGTAAAGGTAGCAAGTGCACACTTCACACATGTCAATCCTTTCCCAGACAACACAGCTGAAGTTTTGAGTCAATTTAAAAACATCATTGTCCCTGAATTAAACACTGGCCAATTGTCAAAACTTTTACGTGCTCGTTATCTTGTCGATACTGTCGGAATCAATAAAGTTGAAGGTTTACCTTTGAGGAAGAACCTCAAGAAGAAGTTGGAATACCAGAACACCTCATAATGAGATCCGCTGAAGCACGTGCAAAAGCATTAGGTATACCTGTTGAGCAAGTTTTAGAAGAGATGAGTGCAGATAAACCAGCAGCAGAAACCCAGGAGCCAGTTGTTGAAGAAGAGCCAGTTGTTGAAGAAGTAAAATCAGATACATCTGAAGAACCAGCAGCGGAGGCTCAAGAACCTGTTGTTGAGAGAGTTGTTGAAAGGGTCACTGAAAGAGTAACTGAGAGAATTATCGAAAAAGTTGATGAGACTTTACCTGAGAATAAAGAACTTGTTAAAGATGTCGAAGAAGAAAGAAACAAGGTAGAGGAAGAGAAAAAAGAGGAAGTAAAGACTGATGAGTAAAATTCCTCTCTCATATAAAAGAGCTGACTTTGCTAGTGACCAAGAGGTTAAATGGTGCCCTGGGTGCGGTGATTATACAATTCTTGCTTCTGTACAAAACTTTATGACTGAATTAGGTATCAGAAAAGAAAATATTGTGTTTGTATCTGGTATTGGTTGTGCAGCAAGATTTCCTTACTACATGAACACATACGGTTTACATTCAATTCATGGTCGTGCTCCTGCAGTAGCAACTGGAGTAAGTGCATCTAACCCAGATCTTTCAGTTTGGGTAGTTTCAGGTGATGGTGACGCACTATCTATTGGAGGAAACCACTTAATTCATGCATTGAGAAGAAATGTAAACATGAAGATTTTAATGTTCAATAATCAAATATATGGACTTACCAAAGGACAGTATTCCCCTACCAGTGAAGAAGGAAAGAAAACAAAATCTTCTCCTTTTGGTTCTGTAGAGCTTCCACTAAACCCAATGAGTTTAGCCTTAGGAGCTGAGGCATCATTTGTTGCAAGGTCAATTGATATGGATAGAGATCTCACAGCAGAGGTACTTCGAGCAGCATCTGAACATGAAGGTTCAGCTTATGTTGAGATTTATCAAAACTGTAATGTGTTTAATGACAAAGCTTTTGAGCAGTTAACTTCGAAGGAAGGAAAAATAGCAAATCGTATAAATCTAAAGCATGGTGAGAAAGTTATCTTTGGAGCAGAAGATGAAAATGCTGTAACAATTCGTGATGGAGAAGCAGTCATTGTCAAAAGATCAGAGATAGATGATAGTGAGATTTATGTTCATGACATTACAAAAGATAACCCTTCAATTGCTTTTTCATTATCAAGATTATCTCATGGGCCTTATGGACCAACACCAGTAGGTATCTTTAGAAAAGTTGAAAGAGATACTTACAATGATGAAATCAGAGAACAAATTGACTCATCTATTGAACAAAAAGGTGAAGGAGAACTTGATAAGCTTATAAGATCTCTTGGAACCTGGAACGTAAATTAAATTATTCGTCTAGATAATCTATTTGATCGGTTGGCATAATTAAGGCAGTGCTCGCATTCACAATATGTGAAACAATCCTTTTAAGATAACGATAAAGTAACGTTGTTGCGACTGGATATTGAACTTTTTCCTTATTTTCAAGGAGTGCAGTAATCTTATCATCAAGACTTGTTGATAGGGATGATCCAAGTGTTATTAAATCCTGTACTTTTGACTCATCGTCAAGATTCAAACAGGACTGTAAATATACAATAAGTTTTCCTATGTCATTTCTCAATTCAATATAATTATCAAGCTCATCACCTTGGGTAAATGTATTTCCAGTTTCTGCGATTTCAAATAAATTTTTACAATAATCGCCTATTCTCTCAATATCTTTTGACATGGTCATATAGGAGAGAAGAAGGGGAATATCGAGATTTCTTGAGTTGACCGCGGAATGAATAATCATTTCTCTTCTAACATCACGATGTAATTCATTGATTTTTTTATCTGTTGAATATAGGTCATCTCTAACTGAATCTAGGTTTGTATCTCCAAGAAGACAGTTCATTGCAAGATCATAAATTCTCATACTATTTGTAAGCATCTCACTTAATTTTGCGTCAATACTATCTAATGATTCATTACTCATATTTCTCCTTTAATTTGATATTACTACTCCCAGTAATGGAAGTAACAAAAATGTTACCAATACATACAAAATTGCAATATATCTTCTTTTGGCCACCACATTACTGAAGGTCACGGCCAGATTAACAGGTAAGTTCCTGATAAATTTGACCGGGTAGACAATCATGACACCTATTGTGTTAAAAAATACATGATGCAATGCAATTGTTAATCCAGCAGTGTTATCTACAACAAAGCTTGCTAGAACTGCAGTTATTGTAGTTCCAATATTTGCGCCAAGCGTTATGGGAAATGCATTTTGAATGGATAATATGCCTGAACCAACAATTGGAACAAGTATAGATGTTGTAATACTTGAACTCTGAACTGAGAAAGTAATAAGAATACCTATCAAAATTGCAAATAGTCCACCACCTCTTGCAAGTGCTCTATCTAAGCCCATTTCGATTTGATTCATCATCAACGATTTCATATTTGAAACTACATTTCTCAAGCAAAGAAAAATTAATCCAATAGCTATGACTATCAATAAGACTGCGTAAACTCTATAAGAATTTTCACTCAAATCACCAATGAATGGGATTGAAGTAAGGCCATCTAGAATATTATTGGAACCCCATTTGATTGCTGCCTTAATAGGGCTATTTGGTTTGGTAGCTGTGAAACCAGATGCAATTATAAACTCTGTACCGTTTTCGGCCATTTTTGTGATGAACCCAGTTATATGATCTAGTGGAAACAAAATGATTACAACAAATACATTAAAAAAATCATGCATTGTTGA
>LUMQ01001716.1_pt1 | contig 11749 bp, 15 predicted proteins | sample 729621 | NCBI WGS metagenome assembly LUMQ01 (sample SAMN03860259, study PRJNA289734) | marine metagenome | biome: seawater column; feature: ocean; material: water; isolation source: Red Sea water column Station 12 - depth 25m | place: Saudi Arabia: Red Sea | collected 2011-10-15 | depth 25 m | reverse complement strand
CCTCAGATATTGATGAAAATGTAAACTTTAATGGAAGAAAAAATTTATTATTAAGGTGTCTAAGCAACATAATAGACAATGGTCTTAAGTATGGAAAAAAAGTTACATTTTCCTTAAAAAAGTTAAATAAAATAATGGTTATAATTATAGAAGATGACGGACCAGGTATTCCAAAATCAGAATATTTAAATGTTTTCAAACCTTTTTATAAAATAAATAAAGGAAGAGGTGACTCAAAATCAAGCGTGGGTCTTGGCCTTTCAATTGCATCAGACGTAGTTAGATCCCATGGGGGAAAAATTGATTTAAATAAATCAAAATTAGGCGGTTTGAGTGTTAAGATTTCTTTACCTTTTTAGTTCGTTTATTTTTTTTTAATTTATTTATCTCGTTTTCCAACTTTTCAATTCTCCTTTTAAGAATATCTGTTTCTTCTTTTGTTGATATTTTCATTTTTAAAATAATTTCATCTCTCTGAGATTTAATTATGTTAATTACTTCATTGCTTAAGTCTTTGTAGGATATTAATCCTTGGGCAAGTAAACTTGTTAATTTTTCTAATAAAATTTTAGATTTTGACATACTTTTGCTTTTAAAAATAATATATTCTAATTTTTATAATATGCTTATTAATAATTTGAATCCAGTAGCTTTTGAAATATTTTTTATCAAAATTCACTGGTACTCTCTTGCGTATATTTTTGGAATAATCTGTGGATGGATTTACATTAAGAAAATATTAATTAAAAACAATATTCATAAGATTTACATCGATGATTTAATAACTTATCTAATTATAGGTATAATTATAGGAGGGAGACTAGGTTATGTCTTGATTTATAATTTAAAATTTTACCTAAAAAATCCTTCAGAAATAATTATGATATGGCAAGGAGGGATGTCTTTTCACGGGGGTTTAATAGGAATTATAATAGCCACTGTTATTTTATTGCAAATTTTATAAATAGCGAGCTTATCGGAAAACCAACCGATTTAATATGGGGTGTTATCTTTCCATTAATCGATAATATTCCAAGACATCCGTCACAATTGTACGAGGCTATTTTTGAAGGTGTATTTTTATTCATTATAATGAATAAAATTTACTTTAGTAAAAATTACAAAGAAGGGAGCTGTTCTTTTGCTTTTTTAATTTTTTATGGAATATTTAGATTGTTTTCTGAAATTTTTAGAGAACCTGATGAACAAATTGGTTATATCTTTGGATCATTAAGTATGGGAATGTTATTAAGTATACTTATGATATTTATAGGTATTTTGCTCTTACGTAGAAAATGATAAAATCCCCCGAAAAATTTAATATTATAAAAAATCGAAAAATTAAAGTTGACGATTTTATAAATAAAGCATTATACAAACCAAAAATAGGGTACTATACAAATAAAATGCCTTTTGGGAAAAAGGGTGATTTTGTTACATCTCCAACTATATCAAATTTATTTTCTGAGATTATAGCTATATGGATAATTTCGACTTGGGAAACTTTAGGAAAACCTAAAATTTTTAACTTAGTTGAGCTTGGTCCAGGTGATGGAAGTTTATCAGAAGTATTAGTAAAAACTTTTAAAAATTTTCCAACCTTTAATAATTCCGTAAAATTTTTTTTATATGAAAAAAGTGAATTTTTAAGAAGGATTCAAAAAAAAAAATTAAAGGGAACTAATTTAAAGTGGATAAATGATTATAAAAAAATAAGGGGCGGCCCAGTTATTTTTTTTGGTAACGAATTTTTTGATGCAATACCAATAAAACAATTTTTTATTAATGATAAAAAATTACTTGAAAAATGCTATATTTTTAATGGAAAGTTTCTTGAGGAAACACAGTGCAAGCCTGATTTGATCGATGTAACTAACTTAAAATCTTTTAAAATTTTAAAAAAACTTAAATTTATTGAATACCCAAAGCAAGGTCTTGGGGAATTGAGTAAAATTGTAAAAAAAATAAAATCTTTATCTGGAGGAGTGCTATTAATTGATTACGGTTATATGGGAGCATTAAATGAAAGTACTATACAAATTGTGATGAAAAATAGACAAATTCACAAAAAAAACCTATTAAAGTATATTGGTAATGCAGATATCACTTCATTAGTAAATTTTAGCTTATTAAATGAATTTTTTTCAAAAAAAAAATTAAATGTTAAGAGAGTAGTTACACAGAAATTTTTTTTAGAAAGAATGGGGATTATTGAAAGAGCTAAGATCCTGGAAAAAAAAATGAATGAAAAACAAAAAAAATATATGATCACAACACTTTCAAGACTTTTAAATAAAAGTTCAATGGGAGAGTTATTCAAAGTTATTTTTGCATATAAAAGTAATAATAAAAAATTTTTTGGGTTTGAATGATTTTATCAAAAAAATTATTAAAGTATAAAAGTATTAGACACTGCTTTCTAGGCATGGAAGGTGGAAAATCTAAAGGAATATATAAAAGCTTAAACTGTGGAAGAGGTTCATCTGATACAAAAGTAAACGTAACAAAAAATCTTAAAATAGCTTGTCGAAAAATTGGTTCAACTCACAAAAAATTAATATTGTTACATCAAGTCCATAGTAATAAGTTTTTCTATGTAAATAAAAGAAAATATAAAACAAAGCTAGTTGGAGACGCTTTAATTACAAATAAAAAAAAAATTGTATTAGGCATTCTGACTGCTGACTGCGCGCCTATAATTATTTATGACCCAAAACTCAAAATAATTTCAGCAATACATGCTGGGTGGAAAGGTGCCTATAAAGGAATAATTAAAAAAGTTGTTAATTTTCTGATTAAATCAGGAAGTGATACCAAAGATTTGGTTGCTGCTATTGGCCCTTGTATAGCTCAAAAAAATTATGAGATTAAACATGATTTTAAGCTTAAATTTTTAAAACAAAATACTGTGAATAGAACTTTTTTCAAAAAAATAAAAAAAAAAACATATTTTAGCCTAAATAAATATGTTTACTATCAATTGAAAAGTCTTGGTTTAAAAAAAATCGATTTAATTGATAAGGATACATATAATCCAAAAAATAATTTTTTTAGTGCAAGAAGAGCTATACATAACAATCAAAATGATTATGGTAGAAATATATCATTAATTATGATTAAATAACTTTTTTCAAAATAATGAAACTTCTAACAGGAAATAGTAATAAAAAATTAAGTGAAAAAATTGCTAAATATTTAAAAGAAAGGCTCGTCAATTCAAGTATTAGAAAATTTAAAGATGGGGAAATATATATAGAGATTAATGAAAATATTAGAGGTAATAATATTTTTATTATTCAATCAATCTCATCTCCAGCTAATGATAATCTAATGGAGATGTTATTATGCATCGATGCTTTAAAAAGATCATCTGCAAAAAATATCACTGCTGTAATTCCTTATTTTGGATATGCAAGGCAAGACAGAAAGGTAGTACCAAGAACATCTATATCAGCGAAATTAGTTTCTAATTTAATTACTAAAGCTGGTGCTGATAGAGTCGTAACAATCGATTTACATGCAGGACAAATTCAGGGTTTTTTTGATATACCAGTAGATAATTTATTTGCTACTCCAATATTTGCAAGACACATAAAAAAAAGAATTAAATCAAAAAATATAATTTGCGTATCACCAGACGTTGGTGGTGTAGCTAGAACAAGAGGATTAAGTAAGTTTCTTAATTCAGGTTTAGCGATTATAGATAAAAGAAGACCTTCTCCAGGAAAATCTGAAGTAATGAATGTTATAGGAAATGTTAAAGATAAGTGTTGTATTATGGTTGATGATATAATTGATTCAGGAGGTACAATTGTAAACGCTGCTAAAGTTCTAAAAGAAAAAGGTGCAAAGGAGATACACGTTTACATAACGCATGGGGTATTAAGTGGTGATGCAGTTAATAAAATTAGAAAATCAACTATTAAAAATTTAGTTATTACAGACACAATAGACAATTATAACAAAATAAAAAACGCTAAAAATATTGAAATTTTGTCTGTATCAAATTTAATGGGTGAAGCAATAAGACGTATTTCTAACTCAACATCTGTATCTTTTCTGTTCAAATAATTTTCTTGTTTTATTAGTCAACATGAGTTAAAAAACTTTTTTTTTATGAGTACTTTAGAAGCAAATATTAGAAATAATAAAACATCTGGTGAACTAAAAATAATAAGACAACAAGGAAATGTTCCAGGTATTGTCTATGGTGGATCAGAAAAAAACCAAAATGTATCTGTATCTATAAAAGTACTAAAAAGTTTAATGGAGCAAGAAAACTTTCTTTCGAAAATTATAAAACTTAAGGTCGACGGAAAAGAAGAAAGTGTATTACCTAAAGATATATCTTTTGATGTGATCACAGATGAGCCAATACACATAGATTTCTTAAGAGTTGTAAAAGGTTCAAGCGTTATAATTGAGATACCAGTTAAATTTATCAACAATGAAAAATCTCCAGGGTTAAAAAGAGGAGGTGTACTTAATATTGTTAGAAGGAAAGTAGAATTAAAATGTCCATCTGAAAATATACCAAGTGAATTAATTGTTGATTTGGACGGAGTAGATATAGGACATAGTTTTAAGATATCATCAATAAAATTACCTGAAAATGTTATTCCAACTATTACGGGAAGAGATTTTGTAATTGCTACCGTAGCAGCACCAACAGTAATTAAGGAACCAGAAAAACCAGCTGAGGCCGCAGAAGGTGAAGAAGGAGCAGAGGGTTCTACAGATGCACAAGAAGCAGCAGCAGCGCCTAAAGATGGAGCAGACGAAAAAGGCGGAGCTGAGGCAGAAAAAAAAGATGCTGGTAAAAAAGATGAAGGTAAGAAACCTCAATCAGAAAAAAAATAATTGATAAAATTTAATTTACATGTTTTTATTTGTTGGACTAGGTAATCCCACGCCAAATTCAGAGAACAATAGACATAATATTGGTTTCAAAGTAATTGATGCCATAAACTCAAAATTTAAGTTATCTAAACAAAAACCTAAATTTAAAGGTCTATTAACAACTGGGAATATTAACGAAAAAAAAGTTTATGCGATAAAGCCATTAACATTTATGAATAACTCTGGGATCTGTATAAGAGAACTTATAGAGTATTTTAAAATTGAAGCTGAAAATATAATAGTCTTTCATGACGATTTAGATATTGACTTTGGTAAGATTAAAACAAAGTTTGGAGGTTCTAGTGCGGGTCACAATGGGATAGAATCTATAGATAAATTTATAGGTAAAGATTACTCAAGAGTAAGAATAGGAATTGGTAAACCAAACGACAAAATTGCAGTTTCAGATTATGTTTTAAAGGATTTTGACGATGATGAAAAACAGCAACTAGAAACTTTAAAAAATAATATCACTGAAAATTACCTAACGTTGGTGTTGTTCCAGTTTTAGATAATAGATTGGACAAATTGTTTGAAATCTCTAAATCAAAAAAAAAAATTTATACAACTATAACTTTTCTTGATATTGCGGGTTTAGTGAAAGGTGCTTCGAAGGGAGAAGGATTAGGTAACAAATTTTTATCACATATTAGAGAGGTTGATGCAATTGTTCATTTATTAAGATGCTTTGAATCTGATGATATCCAAAATGTAAATAAGGATGTAAATCCTATAAGAGACTTAGACATTATTGAGACAGAAATGAAGCTTGCAGACTTAGAGTCTATAGGAAAAAGAATAGATAAAAAAAATTTAAAAAAGATTACAGATGATGAGTTGAATATACTTAAAATAACTGAGGATTACATTAATAAAGACAAAGATTTAAATGAACTCAGAAATTTATTTGATTTAGATTTAATAAACAAATCTGGCTTACTGTCCTTAAAACCAAAGCTATATGTGTGTAATGTTGATGAAAAAAGTATTTCATCAGGAAATAAATATTCAGAAGAAGTTAAAAAAAATAAGAAAATTGATAATACAATTTTAGTCTCAGCAGAAATAGAAAATCAGATAAATCAATTAGAAAATAATGATAAGAAAAATTTTATGGAGTTAATGAATATTGAAAAAACTGGTTTAAATTATTTAATTGAAAAAGGATATAAGTTGCTTGAACTTGAGACTTTTTTTACATCTGGGCCTGAGGAATCTAGAGCGTGGACAGTAAAAAAAGATAGCACTGCTCCTGTCGCTGCAGGAAAAATTCACTCAGATTTTGAAAAAGGATTTATAAGAGCTGAGACAATTTCCTTTGATGATTTTGTTAATAATAATGGTTGGCTTAACTGTAAAAACAATGGCAAAATGAGATTAGAGGGAAAAGATTATATAGTAAAAGATGGAGATATTTTAAACTTCCGTTTCAATACGTGACCAGATTTTTTTCATACTAAAGTAGACTAGTATGCTCAGTATAATAAGGTAAACTATTGCTCTAAAGCCTATTTTGTGTCTTTGTTCTAGATGAGGTTCTGCTGTCCACATTAAAAAGCTCACTACATCTTTTGCCATTTGTTGTTCTGTAGCACTAGTGCCATCAGCATATTCAACTAGACCTTCAGACAAAGGTGCTGGCATTTTAATTTTGTTTCCGTACATATATTTATTGTAGTGAACTCCATCATCTAATTTCATTCCAACTGGCGGGTCTTCATATCCAAGCAAGACTGAGTAGACATAATCAGCCCCGCCCTTTCTAGCTTTAACTAGTACGGACATGTCTGGAGGATAAGCGCCACCGTTTGCTGATTTAGCTTCTTCCTCATTTGCGTAAGGCATTGCAAATTTATCAGATAATCTTGCAGGTCTCGTGAACATTTCTCCCTCTGGATTTGGTCCATCTAATATTTCAAAATTGGCAGCTATAGCTTTCGCCTCTTGCACTGAAAACTCTGGGCCACCCTCCTCTGAAAGATTTCTGTAAGACATATATTTTAATGAGTGACATGAAGCACATACTTCTTGATACACCTGATAACCTCTTTGCAGGGATGCTCTATCAAACTTTCCAAATGGTCCTTTAAAAGTCCAATCGGTTGTCAATAGTTTTTCAGCATTTTCCGCAGAACTAACTATGTTACCTGAAATTAAAAAAAAAATTAAAGAAAAATACTTTACAAATTTTAACATTATAGTTTTTGAAAATCTTCTTTACTTCTGGCTGGTTCTGCATTTAGTGAACCACCTAAAATAGGTTCAGATATACTCATCGGCAACGGTAAAGTTTTTTCAACTTTACCTAATATCGGTAAAATTATTAAAAAGTGTGCAAAATAATAAGCAGTTCCAATTCTAGCGATTAATAAATATAAACCTTCAGCAGGCATTGCACCAACATAGCCTAAAATCAATACATCTAAAACTAATATCCAATAAAATTGTTTGTAAAGCGGTCTGAAAACTGCAGATCTAATTTTTGAAGTATCCAACCAAGGTAATGCTGCGAGAATTAAAATAGCCGACAACATTGCTATAACCCCCATAAGCTTATCTGGAATTGATCTTAAAATTGCATAAAAAGGTAAGAGGTACCATTCAGGAACGATATGAGCTGGTGTTACCAACGGATTAGCCTCTATATAATTATCAGCATGACCTAGCACGTTAGGTGAGTAAAAAACAAAAAATGCAAATAGTATTAAAAACAATAAAAGTGCAAATAAATCCTTAACAACTATATAAGGATGAAAAGAAACTGTGTCTTTAGATGGTTTTTTTATATCAATTCCAATCGGATTGTTATTTCCAGGAACATGTAAAGCCCAAATATGTAGAACTACTAATCCTAAAATTAAAAAAGGTATTAAATAATGTAATGTAAAAAATCTTGTTAAAGTTGGATTGTCTACAGAATAACCGCCCCATAACCATGTAGTAATACTTTCACCTACTAAAGGAATTGCGCTAAACAAATTAGTTATAACTGTAGCTCCCCAAAAACTCATTTGCCCCCATGGTAAAACATATCCCATGAAAGCAGCTGCCATCATTAGTAAATAAATCATAATTCCTAAAATCCAAATAATTTCCCTTGGTGCTTTATACGACCCGTAAAATAAAGATCTGAATATATGAATGTAAACTGCAAGAAAGAACATTGATGCTCCATTTGCATGTATGTATCTTATTAACCAACCATAATTAACGTCTCTCATTATGTGTTCAACACTGCTAAAAGCTAAATCTGCATGAGCGATATAGTGCATAGCTAAAACTAAGCCTGTAATAATTTGAGTTATAAGGCAAAAAGTTAAGATACCACCAAATGTCCACCAGTAATTTAAATTTTTTGGAGTCGGATAATCTGTTAAATGGTTTGCTAATGTTAATAAAGGCAGTCTGTCATTAAACCATTTTCCAAATTTTGACTTAGGTTGATAATTATGTTCACTCATATTTTTTATCCAATTTTAATTGTATTGCTGTTAACGAATTCGTATTTAGGTATCTCTAAATTAGTTGGAGCTGGACCTTTTCTAATTCTACCTGAAGTATCGTAGTGGGAGCCATGGCAAGGACAAAACCAGCCATTATAATCTCCTTTATCTGCAAGAGGCACACATCCAAGATGAGTACATACTCCAAGCATAACAAGCCATTCCGGGTTTGATGCTCTATCTTCATCTTTCTCTGGATGTTTTAGTTCAGTTAAACTCACTGCTTTTGCCTCGGTAATTTCGTTCTCTGTTCTTCTTTTAATAAATACAGGTTTACCTCTCCACAGTACAGTTATTGATTGACCAGGTTTAACCAAACTTACATCAACTTCAGTTGTGGCTAATGCTTTAACAGACGCATCAGGATTCATTTGATCTATCAAAGGCCAAGCGGCCGCACCTACACCAACTACACCAACTACTGTTGAGGCTGTATAAATAAAGTCTCTTCGATTAACTTTTTTTTGATCTGACATTCTAATTATTAAATATACCTAATATATGAATTCATATAATATAAAAGCTAAATATATCCATAGTAAGAATGACACATAAAGAACCAAAATTTGCACCTAAAATTGCGCTTTATCAGCCAGATATACCGCAAAATACCGCATCAATTATTAGGACCTGCTCTTGTTTAGGAATAATGCTTGAAATTATTGAGCCATGCGGGTTTATCATTAATGATCGAAAGTTCAAAAGAGTTGTGATGGATTATTATGATGCTAAAAATATTCAATTTTACAAAAGTCCAGAGGACTTTTTTATTAGTAAAAGAAATACAAGAATAATTTTAATGACAACTAAGTCAAAAAAATCCTATAAAGAATTTCTGTTTAAAAAAAATGATACTGTGTTATTTGGTAGAGAAAGCTCAGGTGTACCAACTAGTGTACACAAAAAAGTAAGTCATAGATTAACTATTCCCATGATGAATAAAAAAAGATCACTAAATTTGTCATCATCAGTGTCAATTGTAGTTTCAAAAATTCTAAATCAAATTAATTTTTAATGGGAAAGAAGTATAAGAAAGGATGAAGGAGGTGGCTGTTATTATATTCTTGAAAATGGCAAAGTATTTGACAAAGTTGGTGTCAATTTTTCAGAAGTTTATGGAAAATTGACTAAAGAATTTAAAAAGAAAATTCCTGGTACAAAAAATAACAGAGATTTTTGGGCATCTGGCGTATCCGTGGTAATGCACATGAAAAATCCTCATGTACCAGCTATGCATTTTAATACCAGATATATCTATACAAATCATGGCTGGTTTGGAGGAGGGATGGATGTTACTCCATGCTTTAATGATTCAGCTATTAAAAAACTATTATTTAAAAGATTAAAAAAAATGTGTGATAGGCATGACAAAAAATATTTTAAAAAATATAAAAAATGGTGTGATGAATATTTTTATTTATCACACCGAAAAGAGCCAAGAGGAATTGGTGGAATTTTTTTTGATTATAAAAAAAAAGATTGGGAAAAAGATTTTGGATTTATAAGGGATTTAGGAATAAATTTTATTCAAATCTTTAATCAAATTATTAGTCTTAGAAAAAATAAAAAATGGAACTTGAAACAAAAAAATATTCAATATTTAAAAAGAGGTAGATATGTCGAATTCAATTTATTATATGATAGAGGCACAAAATTTGGTTTACAAACTGGTGGCAATGTTGAGGCTATATTAATGTCGCTACCTCCTTTAGCAAAATGGAAATAAAATATGAGTAACAAAGAACCAATTACAGTAGAAGGACTTAAAAAATTATCAGAGGAACTTGTCTTTTTAAAAGAAAAAAAAAGACCTGAAATAGTAAATGCTATTTCAGAAGCTAGGTCACACGGAGATTTAAAAGAAAACGCTGAGTACCATGCCGCAAAAGAACAGCAATCTTTAAATGAGGGAAGAATTCAAGAAGTAGAAGATACTATAGCAAGAGCAAATGTAATAGATGTAACTAAACTTGAAAATGATGGTAAGGTAATCTTTGGTGCAACTGTTTCTCTTCAAGATTTAGACAGTAATGAAAAAATTAAATATAAACTTGTTGGTAAAGATGAAGCAGATATTAAAAAAAAATTTATATTTTATCAGTCTCCTATTGGCAAAGGTCTGATTGGAAAAAATAATGGTGACTTCGTTGAAATTAATACTCCATCTGGTAAAAAAAATTTTGAGATTATTAAGGTAGACTACGTTTAATTTCTTAAAATACTATCAACTTTTTCATCAGCTAATTTAAAATTATTACTTAGCCATGCGGTTTCTAATTGTTTGAGTTTATCACCTAGTAGCTTACCATCTTTATAATTATATTTTTCCTTTAAAAATTTAGCGTTAAAAGGAAAAACTGGCGCTTTCTCCATTTCATAAAATGTAATTAACTCATTTATATTATGAATATTTTTAGATTTGAGAATATGAAATTTGATAAGGTCAATTACTTTATCTTTGCCATGTTTATAAAGGAGTATTTTTAAATTTTTCTTTTCAAAAAAATTCTTATTAAAATCTTGATAAGTATTTTTTAAAAATAATATTCTATCTTTTTCATCTTTAGATATATTAAATTTATGCACAAAATAATCCGCATTATCAGTTTCATCGATTATTAAAAGGCTTATTAAAAAGGTAAAATCATTTTCTTTAAAGAGATTTTCATTGCTCCTTTTCTCAATATTTTTAATTATATTAAAATTGATAATTTGAGGAAAAATTAATTGTATTATTTCTCTTGAAAACTGATCTTTGGGTATTTTAAAAAAACCTTTAGATAGAATTATTTTTTTTAACTCACTAAGCAACCTATCGCCTTATATTATATTTATACCACTAATATTTTGTTTGATTATTTTTTTAATTTCCTCTGAATGATTATTTTTTGAATAGATTAGGAAAAACCGAATATATCTTAAGATTCTCAAATAATCTTCTTTAATTCTGGTTGCAGGATTTCCAATAAATTTAACCCATCCATTTAACAGATCTTTTTTTCCATTAAATGGATCAAACAATTCTTCGTTTAAATTTGAATAAATTGAATTAAATGTGAAATCTCTTCTTTTTGCATCTTCTTTCCAATCCTTGCAATATTGAACCTCTGCAAATCTTCCATCTGTTTTCACATCTTTTCTCAAGGAGGTTATTTCGAATTTTTTCTTTTCTATAATTGCTGTTATCGTTCCGTATTTTTTTCCAACATCTATATATTTGATGTTGTTGTTATTTAAACAACTTACAACCTCATCAGGATTAAGGTTAGTTGCTAGATCAATATCCTCTATCTTCTCACCCAATATATTTTGTCTAACACATCCTCCAACAAAAAGTATTTCACTTT
>LUMQ01000462.1_pt1 | contig 11806 bp, 13 predicted proteins | sample 729621 | NCBI WGS metagenome assembly LUMQ01 (sample SAMN03860259, study PRJNA289734) | marine metagenome | biome: seawater column; feature: ocean; material: water; isolation source: Red Sea water column Station 12 - depth 25m | place: Saudi Arabia: Red Sea | collected 2011-10-15 | depth 25 m | reverse complement strand
GCTTCATCCAATAAACCTGAAGCATCTTTTCCCTGAGGGTTAACAATTAATTCAGCTATTTCAGAATTTATCTTCATTAGCTTTCTTGATATTGATTTTTGCCTAATCAACTCTGCATAGGTCTCTAAATTTGCTGCAGAAGGAGAAGAGCTTGCAAGCTCAATAAGGTAGTTCTTACCTCCAGCTCGAGTTAATAAATTTTTGCTATCGAGTCGGTCAGCAACAGTGATCGGATCCAGTGGTTTACCTGCATTAACAAGGTCCCCCATCGATTCAAAGATCGATTGATGGTCTTTACCTTGAAAATCTGCATGAGAGATTACCAAACGCACGTTGTCATAACGCTCAGTCTCGAGCATCAGGCCACCTAAGACAGCTCTTTCAAGCTCTCTTACTTGGTCAATTTGATCGTTTGAATATTCAGGCATAGGAAATGATTTTTACATCATATCCAGGGAATGACAACTATTCAGGCTTAACAATAACAGTTATCTCTGTTGATACTTCTGGGTGAAAAAGAAGATTGATCTTATGATCGCCGACCTCTTTGATAGGCCCATCAGGAAGTTGCACATAACTCTTATCAACCTCAAGATTTTTCTCAGCAAATGCATCTGAAATCTCTCGAGTTCCAACAGATCCATACAAGGCTCCTTCATCTGTTACTGGAACTTTAATTTCCACTGACTGATCTTTTAGCTGCGTTGCCTTTGCTTCAGCTCTAGAAACTTCATCTGCTGATGCTGCAGCAAGCTCTGCCTTTCTTTCAGCTACATATTCAAGATTGTTTTTTGAAGCAAACATTGCTTTTTTTTGTGGTATGAGAAAGTTTCTAGCATACCCTGAGTTAACCTCAACAACATCAGCAATATCGCCAAGGTTAGGAATCTTATCAAGTAAAATAATTTTCATATTTGTTTATCTGTATATGGTATCAAAGCAAGAAATCTTGCAATCTTAACAGCCTTTGTTAATTTTCTTTGCTCTGGGGCAGTAATGCCAGAAACTCTAGCAGGAATAATTTTTCCTGTTTCAGTAATAAATTGTTTAAGAATATCGATATTCTTATGGTCAAAATTTTCAGGTAATGCTAACTTCTTCATGCTTGCTCCTCATTTTCAGATTCAGTTTTTTCTGAAGTTGTCTCGTCAGTAGTAGAACTTTCCTCTTCACTTGAAGGGCTTTCATCTTTTTTTTCTTCAGATGAACTCTCATCCACTTTAGTTTCACTTGGAGTTGGTTTTGGCTGCTGTTGAACTTGAGCTTTTAGTTTTGCCTCATGAGCTCTTTCTTCAGCCCTTTTCTTAGCTTCTTTTGTATCTTGAGTGAGAAAAGAGTCTGCCTCAGTGACTATGTCAGTTTTTAATATTAAGTGGCACGGACTCAAAGTGCTCTTTATAGGGATCAAACTTTGAAGCGAGATCTGGGTTTAATATTAAAGTAAGTTCGTAATGATTCATGTCTTTCCTTTTGGTTAAAGATTATTTGCTAGCAAATAACCAAGGTCTGCGCATTTTAGAGAATGAAAAATCTATTTGCAATAGATTTAATAATTACTTTTCAGCCAGCCAAATGCCTTATCAAAAAGGCTTCTATTCTGCTCAAGTGCAATTCCTTGCTTTAGTTGATCAAACCCATATCCCAAAAGACCAAGACTCGTAGCATATATTGGGTTTTTAAGAACAGACTCCATGCCTTTGAAGTTTTCAGGGACTCCAATCCTGACGCTTGTTTGGAAAATCGACTCTGCAAGCTCCACCACTCCTTCCATCTTTGAAGTACCGCCCGTTAACACAATGCCAGCAGGGATTTTTCCATCAAAACCGTTTCTTTGAATTTCAGCTTTCACAAGCTCGAATAATTCAACATATCTTGGTTCAACAATTTCCGCTAGTGCTTTTCGAGATAACTCTCTTGGAGCTCTTCCGCCAACGCCAGCAACTTCGATGGTTTCAGATTCTGTAGTAAATTCTGCAACGGCACATCCATATTTTTGTTTAAGTTCTTCTGCCTGCGGCGTTGGAGTTCTAAGTGCAACAGCTATGTCACTGGTTACTTGATCACCTGCAATTGGAATAACACCTGTAAATGAAATAGAACCTGAATTAAATATGGCTATGTCAGTTGTCCCTCCACCAATATCTACAATACAAACTCCTAGCTCCTTTTCATCTTCAGATAAAACCGAATATGAGCTTGCAAGTTGCTCCAAAACAAATCCATCTAGTGTGATTCCACATCTTTTAACGCATTTTTCTATGTTTTGAATTGCATTATTAGCGCAAGTTACCAAATGAACATGGGATTCAAGTCTAACTCCAGACATTCCTAATGGTTCTCTTATAGAGTCTTGATCATCAATTACAAATTCTTGTGGAAGCACGTGAAGTACTTTTTGATCTGAGGGAATAGCCACAGCCTGAGCAGCCTCAATGACTCTGTCAATATCAAAGGGAGTAACCTCCTTATCCTTAATACCAACAATGCCATGTGAATTAAGGCTCTTGATATGATTTCCGGCAATACCAACGTAAACATTTTTTAATTTGCCATCAAATGAATTTTTTGCCTGATCTATAGATTTTTGAATAGCGTCCGTTGTAGCATCAATATTTACAACCACACCTTTTTTTAATCCTGATGATGGGTATGATCCAAGAGCAACAATTTCAACTGCATGTGAGTCAGTAAGCTGCCCTATTAAACAAACAACTTTAGAAGTTCCAATGTCCAGAGCAACAACATAATCATTTTCTTTTTTATTTCCGTTAGTTGCCATATTTCAAAGCTGCTCCACTTTTATTTCGCATATCAATAATACTAGGATTTAAGCTATTTGCGTACAAATATCTCATCAAGATTTGAAATCTCTCCATACTTTGATTGCTCATATTTCTAGCAAAAATTATTTTCTGTTTATTATTTAAAGTTATTTCCCAGCCGCTTCCAAAATCGTAGTTTATTTCACTGATAAGAATCTGATTCTTTTGAATTTCATCGTCAAGAAATATAAAGAGATTTATTAGTTCATCAATTTTATTTTCAGGAACGCTAAAACGTGGCAGTGAATTTGATGTTGAATCAACCGGAAAAATATTTTTATTTTTTGATAAGAAGAACTCATTATTGAGAACTCCAATCGGTACAGATTGTTCAATAAATATATAGTCTGCTTTGAAATAAAATTTCTTGTACACATATCCTTGAATCCATTCTTGATTATTGAGTAAATACTCTACTTGTTTTGTTTTTTTTAGATTATAAAGCTCATTCATGAACTCTTTTTCATAATTGAACTTTACCGGTTCAGAAAATTGAATGTTTACATTAAGACCTATATTTAACTCAAAACCGGTTATAAAACCTAAAGATGTAGCTAACAAAAAATTCTTAAGCATCACTTATGATTTCATGAATAAGTTCATTAAAGCTCAAGCCAGATATTTTTGCAGCCGCTGGGAAAAGGCTGTGGTCTGTCATTCCAGGTACAGTGTTAATCTCTAGCACATAAAATTTGCCATCTTCATTTTGCATAACATCTACTCGAGCCCAATCCTTGCATTCACAGACTGTGCAAGCTTTAAGAGCAATATCACAAAGTAATTTAATCTGATCAGGTTCAAGTTGCGCTTTTTGAATAATTGTATCTTCAGCAATGTATTTAGCATGATAATCATACATTCCGCTAGCAGGGATTATCTCTAACGGTGCCAAACACCGACCCTTAAGAACAGATACCGTAAATTCTCTTCCATTAATTGTTTCTTCAATAAGAAATTCTCTTTCAGGATTTACAAGATTCTGTTTAAGAGATTTAAATTCCTCATTAGATTTAACTGCAAATGTATCAATGGATGAGCCCTCCTCAGATGGTTTTATGTAAAAACCATTTTTCAAAAAAATATCCGATGGAAATTCCATAGCCTTAATATTTTTTGTAGTTAAAAATTTAGGTGTATTTATTCCATTTTCAATAAGTATCTTTTTGCAATTAGCTTTGTTCCATGTATTGATACAACCTTGTGCATTTGAGCCAAAGTAATCTATTCCCAAATTGGTTAACTTATCTTGAAGAATTCCAGATTCTCCCTCAAAACCATGAAGCGCAATGAATACCTCAACATTTTTTTTCAAATGATTTATTTGATTAATTGTTAGAAGATCTTCAAGCTCAACTTGATGACCAAGCTGGATTAGAGCTGAGTGAATCTGACTTCCAGATTTTAAGGAAACTTCTCTTTCAGCTGAAGTTCCGCCACTTAAAACAATTATTTTTTTACCTGACATGATTCAACAAAGTTTTTAAGGTAACTAGAAATTTTGCCTGCGCCTTGCATAATTATGACTTTATTTGATTTTTTCATACTTAAGATTTTGTTTGCTAAATTAGCAGGGTTTAATATTTCGGCATTCCCTCCTTCTCTATTTATTGCTTTTACTAAATTAGCAGATGTAATTTTTGGTATTTTACGCTCTGATGCTGAATATATTTCGAGTAAATAAACCTCTTTTAATTTTTTTAGGACATCTACAAAATCATCAAATAATTGTTCTGTTCTGGTATACCTATGAGGCTCAAAAATCATAACTATTTCACTGCGATTAAAGACAGATAATGCAGATACATATGTACTTCTAATTTCTTCAGGATGATGACCATAATCATCGATGAGGAGTAGATCGCGGTTTGGTAAAGACAACTCATACCTCTCAAACCTTCTAGCAACTCCTGGAAAGTTTAGTAGAGCTCCTTTAATGGATGTCATCTTAATTCCTTCATTCATCGCTATGATTGCTGAACCGGCTGCATTTAATACATTATGCTTACCAAGCATAGGAATAGTGAAAGAAGAATTTTTTGAATTTAAGGTATCTTGAATTGAAAAGGTTTGAGAAAATCCCTTCTGATTTAATAATTTTATCTGGTAGTCATTTAATTTAGAAAATCCAAAACTTATTTTTTTTCTGCGAATTTTTTTAAAAACATCTCTAGCATTTTTTGAGTCTATGTTCATAAGTACATAACCGTAAAACGGGAGGTTTTTTGTGAAGTTTAAGAATGCGGTATTAAGTTTTTGTTGATCATTTTCGTAAAAAGATAGGTGATCATTATCTATATTCGTAATTACAATAACCTCGGGATGCAAATGCAAAAAAGATCCATCGGATTCATCTGCCTCAACAATCATGTGAAGACCATCTCCCAAGTGAGAACTATTTCTACCGCCTAATATTTGTCCGCCAACAACATAGGTTGGGCTTAGTTTTGCAGCATCAAATATATTTGATATTAGACTTGTGGTTGTAGTTTTTCCATGACTACCAGACACAGCAATTGTTCTATAGCCATGCAAAATACTTGCTAACATGACCGCTCTTGGAATGATGATAATGTTATTTTTTTTTGCGTATTTTAGCTCAGCATTATTTTTAGCTATCGCACTTGAAGCCACAACAACATCTGAAGATTTAATATATCTTGGATCATGACCTAGTTGAACTTTTGCTCCCAAGGCCTTTAGTGAACTAAGCTCTTCCGTCATCTGAAGGTCCGATCCTGAAATATTAAATCCCTTTTTTTGGAGGACCATTGCTAGACCAATCATCCCGGAACCACCAATTCCAATAAGGTGTATCCTTTTAAGCTCACCAAAATGTTTTTGAGATCTAGTCATAATTAAAGATATGATTGTAAATCTTCTCAGCAGCTTGAGAATGATCTATATCAGAGTTTTTTTGCCAAGAAAGATATGATCTCTGTTCAATTATTTCATTAAGCTTGTCAATTAAATCGTCCAAACTTTCACTTTCAGAAAAAATCTCTCCCATACCAACCCCAACTGCATATTTAGCATTATGCATTTGGTGATCATCGATCGAATTATGTAAAGGGATATACAGGCCTCCTTTATTAAGTGAAGTAATTTCAGATACTGATAAAGCACCAGATCGTGAGATTACAAAATCAGCTTTTTGAATTTCTACAAAAGGATCATCAAAAAAATCCTTCACTACCAGTAAATCAAATTTATTTTTTAGGTAAGTATTAATTACGAGCTCTGATGACCCCTTTCCGGCTTGGTGGACAACTCTTAGCCTATGGTTAACTTTGTTTAAAGCCTTAGGAATAACATCGTTAAGATAATTTGCACCTTGGCTACCGCCGGTAATATAAATTGATGCAGTATCGTATTCCTGATCAGGTTCAAGCAAAATTTTTCTAATTGGGTTACCAGTAAGTTCGAAATGGCCATTCTTTTGAGTATCGATTAAGGGGAGACCCAAAAAGCATTTTTTGGCAAATTTTAAAAGTATTTTATTTGCTGTTCCAAGTACAGTATTTTGCTCATGCAAATAAATTGGGACTCTAAATAGAACTGCTACTAATCCAACCGGAAGACTGACATATCCCCCAAAACATAGTACTTTTTTGGGTTTATATTTTATAAATTTAATTGCAACTTCAAAAATAGTTTGTACTAATCGAAAAATAGAGAATATTTTTTGTAAAAATCTTTTCCCTCTATAGCCAACTGCATTTATCTCAAATAAGTGACAGTTTGCAGGCAAATTATTTCTTTCAATTCCACGCTTAGTTCCAAACCAATAAACTGTATGGCCATTAGCCATGGCAAGTTTAATAAACTCTAAGGCAGGAAAAACATGCCCACCTGTTCCTCCAGCTGAAACAAATATTTTCAATCTAGATTCCTGTTTTCAAAATCAACCCTAAAAACAATACCCATCATAAGCATAAAAATAATTAAACTTGCTCCACCATAACTGATAAATGGAAGCGTCAAGCCCTTTGTAGGCAATAAGCCTATATTTACTCCAATGTTAAAGATGGATTGAATAGATAGCAAAGATCCTATTCCAAAACATACATAACCTTGAAACAGTCTATTTTGCCTTAACGCGTCAAATGAAATTTGTACGATTGATGTAATTAGCAAAATAAACAATAACATAAGGAGAAAGCCTCCAATAATGCCAGTCTCCTCAAGAATAATCGCAAATATAAAATCAGTATGTGGTTCAGGCAAATAGAGGTTTTTTTGAATGCTGTTCCCAAGACCTATTCCAAAGAGATCACCTCTGCCAATCCCAATGAGAGCATTTGAAAGCTGCCATCCTGAGCTCAGCTCAAATTCAGGAGCAAATGGGTCCCTAAAGGATACCAATCTAGCTAATCGAAACGGAGTATAAATTATTGCTATGTATGCTAGAAAACCTAAAACAGAAATTAGAAATAAAAATTGACTGAATGAAATGCCTGCAAAAAAAAGCATTATTAAAACAAGGCTGCATATAATTACTGTCGAACCAAGATCAGGTTGTAATAAAATTAAGAGTGATAAAAGAGACAAGATCATCATCGGTCTAATAAAACCTATGAGGGTACTTAACTCTGTGGTGCGTCTTACTGAGTATCCCGCAATGTAAAGAATAAGTGCTAATTTAACTAGTTCTGAGGGCTGTAAATTAAAAAACCCCAAATCAATCCAACGTAGACTCCCATTAACAACCTTCCCTATTCCTGGGATAAATAAAGCAATCAATAAAGCCAAAGACATTAATAAAAACACCCAATCATATTTATGATATAAATCTGTTGGTATGTTTGCTGATATCAGGATTGCTAAAACACCAAGAAATATAAAAATAATTTCACGTTTTGCAAAATAAAATGGGTCACCGGTAAGATCAACAGCAACATAAACTGATGCAGATGTTACAAAGGTAATACCAAAAATTATTAATCCAGTGAGCGAAGTAATTAAAAGCGATGAGCGTGAAAGAATCATACTCTTAGAGCTTGATTTATTAATTGGTTAAACGCAGTACCTCTTTCCTCAAAATTCTTATACTGATCAAAGCTCGAACAACCTGGACTAAATAAAATAATAAATTGATTCAGATCGTTTCTACTTGAAAAATAATTTTTTATTTCATCAATTATTTCATCTAGGCATTCTCTGATCACTATATCTTCGTGTGTAATTTCTTCTGCTATCTTCTTCCTGTCTTGACCAAATAAATAAACTGTATGGACACTTTGCGGCAAATCTAAATCTCGGAAAGAAATATTTTTCTTCAATCCTCCCAAGATAAGTAACGTTTTTTTTGAAGAATCTAATTTAGATAAAGAAAACTCAACTGAGTGTGGGTTAGTTGACTTTGAGTCATTAATTGCCAAGAGGCCTTCAAGCAAATTCAATTGCTGATTTCGAAATGGTAGTTGCTCTATTTTTTCTTCAGGATATTCCTTAAAATCTGAACCCAACCATTCAATAAAAACTCTTGCAATAAAATTTGCCTCAATACAATTTTTTTTTGATTTTGATTGCTCAAAAGGGATTGATTGCATTCTAAAATTACCTTCGATAAGTGTCTCTGGATCTTTGCTATTAAAAATCAGACAATCAGACTCAAGCAAAAGTTTTGCTATGTTTGACTTGCAGCTTAGATAATTCTGCATAGATTTATGACGATCTAAATGATCTGGAGCAAAGTTTAAAAAAACACCGAAAGTAGAAGAATTATGTTCTAATTTTTTTCCTTTAAAGAACTCTAACTGAAAACTTGAAAGCTCAATTAAATGAACGTCTATTTGATCATCAAGCTTTAGATTATTAAGCATTGGTATTCCAATATTGCCTCCTTTCGAAGACTTCAAGCCTTGCATTGATAAAATCTGCTCTAACTGATTTATGGTGGAGCTTTTACCATTTGTTCCAGTAACCGCAATAATTGGAGCAGATGAGTCATTAAGAAACAGGTCTAACTCAGTAATAAATTTACTTGAAAACTCTATAATTTGTTCAGGATTGAATCCTGGAGATAAATAAATTTTTTGATATTTTTGAAAATCTATCTTTTTAAAATTATCTCCAAAAAAAGCTTTCCCATTTTTTGAGGGATTAATTTCAAATGGCGGTACTTCACGGGTATCAGCTATGTCAAAAGGTAGATCTTTTTTTAAAAGATACTCAGAAACTGAGACTCCAGATAAACCTGAACCAATGATAAGAAAATACTCTTCAATCAACGTAACTTAAGGGTTGCAAGCGCAAATAATACTAATAAGAAAGTGATGATCCAAAATCTAACAATTACCTTTGGTTCTGGCCAACCCTTTAATTCAAAATGATGATGGATTGGCGCCATTAGAAAAATTCTTTTTCCAAAAAGTTTATAAGATGCAACCTGCAAAATTACACTTACTGTTTCTAAAATAAAAATACCTGCCATAAAAGCGAATACAATTTCTTGCCTTAGTAAAATTGCAAAAACTGCTAAAATTGCTCCCAAGGTTAAAGAACCAACATCACCCATGAAGATTTGTGCAGGGTAAGTGTTGTACCAAAGAAAGCCAATTCCTGCCCCAATCAAAGCACCCGCAAATACGATAAGCTCACCTGAAAGAGGTAAAAAAGGAACATATAAATATTCAGCTATAATTTGGTTTCCCATAGCGTATGCAACTAACCCTAATCCTCCGGTAATTAAAATAGAAGGCAAGATTGCTAAACCATCTAAACCATCAGTTAAGTTAACTGCATTGGATGAACCAACTATCACAAATATCCCAAATAAGATAAAAAATACGATTGAAATATCAAAAATAAAATCCTTATTAAAAGGAAGGATGAAGTATAAATTGTCACCATCAGACAGATATAAGTAAATTACAAGGATCAAAACCGAAAATAACACTTGAAAAATTAATTTATGCTTACCTTTTAATCCTTTGGAGTTCTTTTCCTTAATTTTTAAATAATCATCTAAGCTCCCAATGCCTGCAAATAAAAATGTTGTTAGCAGTAAAATCCAGATGTAGTAATTTGATAAGTCTGCCCACAAAAGAGTTGAGATAATTAGTGAGGTGAAAATTATTAATCCCCCCATTGTTGGGGTGCCGGCCTTAGATAAATGTGACTGAGGTCCATCATCTCTAATGGACTGTGAAAATTGAAGATGATTTAAATATTTAATTATTATCGGTCCAAGAAAAATAGATAAGAACAATGCAGTAATTGTTCCTCCAATAGTTCGCACCGTTAGATAACGCAATACATCGAACCCTGAATCAAAAACTACTAAATAGCTTCCAAGCAGCTCAATCATCGATAAATCTCTCCATTTTCATTCCCCGCGAACCCTTAATATATACCAAATCTCCGCTACTAATATTATTTTTAATAAAGAGTTTTAGCTCATTTTCATCATCAAAATGTTTGCCATTTTTACCAAAGACCATTGAGGCATATTTGGAATGATTTCCAAAACTAAATAGAGATTCAATTCCAGCATTTAGCGCATACTGCCCAGCCTCCTCATGAAATAATTTAGAGTCATTACCTAACTCAAGCATATCTCCAAGGATTATAATTTTACGTCCTTCAAATAAGTTCAAAGAATCAACTCCTGCACTGAAAGATTCTGGATTAGCGTTATAGGAATCGTTAATAATTATTGATTTATTAATCCAAGATCTTGGGCTTAATCGATTTTCAAAATTTTTAAACTTTTTAAGTTTAGTTTTGAAAAAAGTACGCTCCTGTCCCAAAATTTGAGAAGCAATAAATGCTATTAATACATTTAAGACGTTGTGTGTTCCAAGCAATGGGCTTATTAGTGTTTGCTGAAGCTGATTTAAATTATCTTTTATCTCAAATGAGCAATTTTGATGTGTTTGACTAATAATTTTTGCTTGAAAATCAGCATCTTTATCAAAACCGAATGTAATAAAATCAATATCAGAGCGGATTGATTTCCAATATTGTTCATATTTTCCATGTGGGATAATAGCCGTTCCACCTGATTGTATATTTTCAATTAACTCAGATTTTACTCTTAGAACACCCTCCTCTGATCCCAATCTTTCAAGATGTGAACGGCCTATTGAAGTAATTATCCCAATACTTGGACTTAAAATCTCTGATAAAAATTTAATATCTCCAGGTTGCCCGGCACCCATTTCAAAAATACCTACATTAGCATTGACCGGAAGATCTAAAATACTTAGCGGTAATCCAATTTCATTATTAAAGTTACCAGAGCTTGAGTAAGCATCTTCAATTAGCTCAGATAGTAAATTTTTAACAGTTGTTTTTCCATTGCTTCCGGTTATACCGAGCTTAGTTCCATTGAAATTTTTTGCGAGGGCTTTTGCAACGAATTGCAGTAATTCGATAGGACTTTGATGAAATAAGTGGTATTTTTCATCAAGTGATTTATCCAAGTTATTTGAAATAACACATGATGCCCCACGATTAATTGCATCTTGTGCATAATCTGATCCATTAACATTATTTCCTTGAAGCCCAAAGAATAATGTCCCACTTTTAACTAACCTAGAATCGATTTGGACGTCTGTAATAGGTTGTGATGAAATTGAATGATTTTCTATCTTAAGTAGTTTTAGTAAAAAATCTGTTGAATCAAGAATTCGCATTAAAAAAACCGTTTTACGGATGAAATATCAGAGTGAGCAATGATCTTATTTTTGATATCTAAAAATTCTTCATGACCTCTGCCAAGAATTAAAAGAGGTATATCTTTTGGAAGAGATAAAACAGCGCTTTCAATTGCTTCTTCTCTATCCTCGATAATGCTAGTGCTATTTGGGAGATCTGATGGCAGTGCGTCTTTTTTTATGCTCTCAAAGTCCTCGTTTCTTGAATTGTCTGAGGTAAAAAATATTTTTGATGCATAAATTTGAGCAGTTTTATACATTCTAGATCTTTTAGGTCTATCTCTTTCACCACCGCATCCAAACAAAACCCAAATATCTTTATAC
>LUMQ01000681.1_pt1 | contig 11840 bp, 26 predicted proteins | sample 729621 | NCBI WGS metagenome assembly LUMQ01 (sample SAMN03860259, study PRJNA289734) | marine metagenome | biome: seawater column; feature: ocean; material: water; isolation source: Red Sea water column Station 12 - depth 25m | place: Saudi Arabia: Red Sea | collected 2011-10-15 | depth 25 m | reverse complement strand
CCGTTTGAAATGGGGAACATGTGCGTCGAGATTCACACCCAGAGAGACATCAGCGCTCAGCTCTGCCGCCATAGATCCTTTACCTTCCAGGAGTGGTCACAACGTTATGCAGAAACACCTCAAGGTGTTCTTCCTAAGTTCCGTCGACAGGACAGCCGCAACCGTCAGAACTCAATTGATGATCTGACTGAGGAGCAGCAGGACATGCTCGAGGAGATGACCTACAAACACATCAAGGAAGGACACGAGCTGTATAAGACCATGCTCGAAATGGGTGTGGCCAAGGAAACAGCAAGGCGTCACCTGCCGATGTGCAGCCCAACTCGTCTGTACATGAACGGAACGATCCGCTCTTGGATTCATTACCTCGATCTTCGAACTGACCCCAGCACTCAGTACGAGCACCGCACGATTGCCAACCAGGCAAAGATCATCTTCCAACATCAATTCCCGATCATCTCTGAGGCTCTTTGGTATGAAACCTGAACAGCTGCGTGACCTTGCACCATGTGAGAAGTGTGGGCGCAGCTCGAAGGTCATCGAGAGCAGAAGAGTAGACATGTCTAATTCCAGGCGGCGACGCTTCGAATGCATGAGCTGTGGACATCGGACAACTCGTTATGAAGTATCAGCTGCTTTCTACAATCAATCGATTGAAAACGAGCGTGTGCTCCAGCAGTTAAAACTATATATAGATAAGAAGTCTGGGGTTGTTAACAAACACGTGAGAGACTGCAACACCTGTGAATACAATGATGGAAAGAAGTGCAACTTAGAAGTGCCTGAGTTCGATACAGAAGAGGCCACGAATTGCACATACTATGCGATTAAGAAATGGCGAACATCCCCTGGGAAACGAAGTTCATCGGCTACAGCATAGTTTTACTGCTGGTTGTAATCTGTTGGTTCATCTATTACATCATCAAGAACGACGGAATTTAACCAAACCCTGACATTTGTGCTAACTTAAAGTATCTTTCGGTCTGATCCATCGATTGATACCATGTAAACCTTATGGATTCATGGTTCGTTGCCCTGTCAATGGAAGCAGGTTAGGGAGTGTCAGCGCGTGAGCGGCTCCCATTCCAAAAATACTTTCGCTTAAGGCGATTTACTTTCGTTTTTGGCCCCCCTATGGATAAGGAGAAGCTAAGAGTAGAAATTCTTGAAAGTATCTATGAAGACTACGCCGATCGCGAGGTGCTCCCACACTACGGACTGATCCCCGATTGGTATCTGAGGTACAAAGACCTCAGTAAACTGGTCATCGAATACCTGAACATGCCGTGATCAACTCAATCTTCTCCATCTTCTTCGCTGCGCTCATGTGGACCCAGGTCCCACAGTGGAACGACGACTGGTCAAGGTGTGCTGTGGATGTGCCTGATGTCGATTGTCACTGGTATATCGTCGACCCTGACAACACTTTCGGTGTGGGGTATGACAAAGAGTCTGCGCCACTGTTTAGTGTCGAGGGTCTTTATGACATTAGTAAGTTGAAGGACACGCTGACAAAACTCCAATCTGCTTGAAATTGATATACGCAATCTAAAATATTTACATTGACTTTTGGATATATGAGTGATCTAAAGCGTGGTGTTACAGCAGGTTTTCTAAATACTTTTTCCAAAAACCTGCCTCAAGGTAGGTTAGACGCCACTGGACGTGCTTATCAGAAATTACGTGATTTTGTTGTAGATCGTTTTCTTCCAAGACCTGAGGCTTTATTCACCAAGGCCATGACAGGCGGAGCACCTACGCAAACAGAAATGACTCCGACGGAATTAGCAAAGGTTAAGGGAATGTACCAATTGAAAAGAGACGTACCTTTACTGAACCAAAAGAACTAACTCCACCTACAATTGAAAACGCAAAAAATATTGTTGCCAAACAGAAAAAATTTCTTGAAAGTCCTGTTGTAAACACTTACCCACAGGGTAGAGACATGCGAATGGCTTACGGTAACCTGTCAGTTTTCCCACAACCAGACGGTGGCGTACGTATCTACGATCGATGGAAAGTGGATAAAAATCTTATGGGTACAGACCAAGCAGACAGGGTCGGAGATTTAGGAGAAGGCGGTCCCATCCCATCTTTAATTTATAATGTCGCAAAAAATTTAGGAACATACAAGCCTTTTGACATTGATGTGACAGTGTCAGGTGATGAATGGAGAAATATTGAACCTATTTATCCAAAAAGAAAACAAGGTTTTGATTTAGATGAGATTGAAAGAGAAAACCAAGGCAATATTTTAAATACTTTGAATAAGTTATATAAAAAGTTTAGGCCAGGACAAGAAAGTCCGGCCGCTCTTTTCAAGCAGCTGGATAAAGAAGCTGGCAAATTTACCAATTAATTTTCAGGCCAGCCAGTACCACGGTAGTAAAAGAACTTAGCCGCCTCGCTTTCCTTCTCTGCGATCTCTGCCCCAGCAAGTTTCGAGAGGTGCTCCATAACCTTAAGAGTATCCTCGACTGAGGCCCAATCAGGAAGGCGGCTGTGAACCTCATCGAAAATAGGGAACCACTTGTCTGCGAGTTCCTTGACCTCTTCAAGAGTGAGGGGCTTGCCGCGTTTCATTCAGCTGCAGTCAATAAGCTTGCAAGCCATACTACGTCCCTCTTTGACGTCCTGCAGCACGGCGAGATTGTACTTACTCTTCTCGCGGAGCTGGCGCTTCTTCTTTGCTGTTGTGTATTGGATGAAAGCAGGTTTCATTTTATTCGGTAGCTATTGATACAGCAATCCTAACGCTGGGATGTCCGTACGAGAATAGATATATCTATTAGATTCCCTTATGAAGTACAACATCTGGAATGCTGTTGCTTACGAGGTGACGGTGATGTTGATCAACTTCGATGCACGTTGGATGAACAACCGCATCGTCAACATGATCCGTTCATACAGTTTTCAAGACTGGTGCGAATGGAAGACAGAGCAATCCATGGAGGATGTGGATGCCCAGATCGAAGCCCTGCACAAGCTGTGGGACCGGGAGGACGATGACTGGCATGAACTAATCATTGAGACTGATCCAGAAACAAAGACAACCTTTGGCTACACGCTCGAAATTGATCCAGACTTTGATGAATTCAAGGATTACTAAATTAAACTATTCCTGATGAATCTCTACACGTTCGCAATTGCCAAGATGAAAGAAGATTGCACCGTTGAAAAACGCTTTCAGTCAATCATCCAGACTCTCGACACTGCGTACAGGTGTCTTGAGGATCTGATGGATGATCCGATCTTCCTGGACACCATCCATGGAGACCAGGAACTAGCACTTGATCAGGCGCTAGAGCTGATCGATAACATTAAATACAGCTTCGAGCCGGAGTACACATTACCGCTAGTAACGGAGAGCGACCGCTTCGGCAACGCTGATGTAAGCTAAGAGTGTTCTTCGAACAAGTGGGATGGCACTCTTCACTCCCGAAAACCAACTGCGTAACATTTAGACACTGCAACCATTGTTACCGTGAGGAGTGCAAACTCCAGTGGTAGCAATGGTTTTTTCAATGCAAACAGGGTTGCAGTGTATAGGAGTATGCCCCTCATAATGAGATACGCGAGCGAGATATCTGCGATGAAAGCAGCGACCGAAACGGTGCAAGGCACCACCCTGGCATGGGCCGTCCTGAGCCAGAACCAGACCACCGGCAGAGCCGAAGTAGTGAAAGTGACAGGGCACGAAGAAGCTGATGCTTTCGTGCAGAACAACCCAGATGTGTACTACAAGTCCGGCCCGTTTGTAGTCTGAGACTTAAGACTGTCTACTTGATTGGGTCAACTTAGATTGCTAACTTACAGGTGCTGAAAAAACCTGATGCATTCTTCTGCCGTTTCCTCTTGGGTGGTTCTCATCTACCACGTTGACCAAGACGCACACGCAGCTCACTTCCCCAACTTCGATAAGGCGGAAGACTTTGCGAACGACTTGAGGATCGCCAGCACCTTATGTGTAAGTGAGCCGATGCCGATCACTGCAACAAACGACTTAAGATTGGCGGCCTAAGCAACACTTTCATAACGAGAAGAGCATGCTATCTTATGGGTAGCATGTTTTTTTATGCCGTGGCAGTAGTTCTTAGTGTGTCTGTGCCTGAAGCTTTACATACAAAGTGGAAGGAGTCTGAGGTAAGCATCAGCCCGTCGGCACTATTTCAAACTGCCCTGGAAACTGAACTCGATAAGACGAATCGCCATCTCGTCTACTGGAGCACTCGTGCACTCAACGCCGAGAAGAAACTCAAGATGATCGAGAACTTGATCGCTGCTAAAGATAAGGATGTGAAAAAATTCTTACTCTTTGAAAGTGATTCCTGACATAGAAGTTTGAGTCTAGAATAAATACAATCTGGGATAAGTCAATGCCTGAGACTGAAAGCATTCAGAAGTACTTTCCATTGATCAAGAGCAACGCTGAGAAACTGATGGTTGCATCGACACTCGATGCTCTTGTGGAAAGAGGTTATCTTCCTCGGGGCACAAACCAAGCTGCTTTCATCAAGCTCTGTTTCTCCAGAGGATTAAACGAATACCTTAAGGAGCTGGTGGTAGATGAGTGAAATGTTGACGCACTTTACGACCCAAGAACTAGAGATGATCTATGCCGTCGCAGAAGCGAAGCAGATGAATCTCGGATTGAATAACTGCTACGGCAAGGACTACGATCGCTTAGGATCAATTATGAAGAAGATCCGCGTTCACACTAAGTCCAATGATGGATAATAACCCCAAGCTGACTGTTCTTTTAGGTAAAACTGTTAGCGCTGTTGGTGAGGCCTGCCCCACGGCAACCACTGATATTAAAGAGAACATCAAGAATAGGGACTGGACCATCAAGAACTTTGGCTACGGTCCACTTAATCCTGATGCTCCGGACCCTGGATTCTGGGAGAAGAAAGCTGAGCTCTGGAACAGTGACGTTGACACAGTGAAGACTGCTCGCTGCGGTAACTGTGCAGCATTCGATCAGACATCAAAGATCCTCGATTGCATGATCGAAGGTATCAACGAAACCAAGGCAGCAGATCCCTACGATGTGCAGGACCTGGCCAACCTTGGCTACTGCCAGCTCTTCAAATTCAAGTGTGCAGCAGCACGGACCTGCGATGCATGGTTGCACGGCGGCCCGATCACTGACTGCGATTAATCTCGTTGTCTCCAATCAGCAGGCTTGTCATCGCGGAACCACTCCACGATCTGATCGGCGCTGTCAAATCCAGTCTTATGTTGCTGCGGATCAGGGTCACCAAGATCCATCTGATTAAGAAAATCATCCAGAGAGCCCTGCTGCATGTCTGGATTGTTGGCAACACGACGAGCCTTACGAAGCATTTCCCCTGCAGAACGATTTGCCTTGGCTAACTTGTCGGCCCAGATCATATCTTCAAGCTGAACTTCGTGACGATCTGCTATTCGCTTGCAGATATATTCCAACCGCAAGCGATACTTTGAAGACAGCATACTGATATCTACACCTTCCTTACTTTAGCCCTGTTTGACTAACTTTTCTTTTTTATAAACCCCTCTTGTTCCAACCATTCTCCGGTGAGCGGGGTGGGGCTGTAGTACTCCCACATCTTCTTAGGACCTGCACAAACTTCTAATGCTTCTTTAGTTTTATCCTCGATGTACATTGCCCACATCGCCTCAGCCTCGAACGGCAATACATTCTTGGCATAAGTCCTCTCTGCGCCACGGCGAATCCAATCAGGTACATCCTCCTCCGGGAAGATCAAAGCAGTAAAAGTATTCTCTAGAGTCCCCGCCATGCAATCCTGCGCCGTGTGCCATCCTTCGTGACGGATGACCTGAATCATCTTGGTGGGCTGGTCCAGATAGAACTTGTTCAAAAAGATGTTGTTGAAGCGCACGTCATAAACACCACGCATCCGGAACGCAAAGTATCTCTCGTCGGCCAGGTAGATGGTGGCACCCACCTTCTTCAGTGCTGCGATGATGGCGTCCAGTTCTTCAGCAGCGATACCGTATTCAGGACCAAGCTCTGACCAAGTAGTTAGCTCAACAACATCTTCTTTGCACTCTCGGAGCATCATGCAACCAAGAGAATCAAAGCTACGCCAGGTCTTGACCTTATCTTCAGCAAGGACAGGTGATGCAAATGCAGCAGCTGCAAACAGAGAAGCAAGAAACTTTTTCATCCATCTCTTTGAAAAAGATGTCTTACTTTAATCGTGTCAACCTTGACCCATCTTTCTTTTTTCTGCTTTGCTCACTGCCTTACGTGCTTTCTTTGCACGCTCAGTGTTCTCAACAAACTGCTTACCCTTACGACTCTCACGCTTCTTCTTGTCGTCTGTCTTCTTACGCTCAGACTTAGACATTGCAGCCCACGCCTTCTCAGGAAGGTAACGCTCAGTCGACTTCTTACCGGGTTCGATTGCTTTATCAGCCATGAAAATATTCTAAGCTAAACATACTGTTCGTAACAGTACTCTGGTGTCCTGGCCCTGTACAAGCGCAAGACATACCAACGTACCCGAGCGTTCTCCTTCTTTTGATAGAAGGGATCTTCATTCAGGCGCTCTACAGCTGCCCAGTAATGATCACAGGTCATCTCCCAACTAGAAACAGGCCCTGACTGAAGCGCAAGATAAATTGCGACCAGTAGGCTCATTTATTTTCTTTTGCTTTCTTGAGGGTGCCGAGGATCACGCCGAGCTTCTTGGCTTGATTAGCATGCGTTCTAGAAGCCTTCTCAAGCTCACCGATGATCGCGTCAATCTTTGAGTGGACTTCAGTCATCCTTCTTTTTCTCATACTCTTTTCGAGTCATCCACTTTTCTTTCCCCCAGCGTTTGAGATCCTTCTGCTTGCTGCTCTTGCCACCTTTGTAGCCACCGCCTTTCTCCTTGTAGGCTTTGGCTAACATCTGTGCTTTGCGAGCAGACCACTGGCCGGGTTTGCCACCTTTAGAACCTGCCATGATGCGCTTCTTGATACGCTCACGGAGATCAGGTTTAGTGTATTTGGAATCATCTTGTGCCATCTGTATATCATAAATTAGGCACACACAAAAAAGCCTGGGCTGTTAACCCAGGCTCGTGAGTTTCTGTTTGAGTCAGAAGGAATACTTGAGTCCTCCCTTGGCACCATAGCTATTCTCTGTGGCGGTGACCAAGGACAATTCACCGTAAACGCTGACAGATTCAGAGACGGCGACGGCACCACCGGCTTTACCGGAGAACTCGAGATCGCTGGAGCTGGCTGCATCCACAGCAGAATAAGCAGGGCCGCCCTGGATGTAGTAGGTAGCAGCACCGTTCTCACCTTCCCAACCAATGTGGAGCTCATGAAGAGCAGAGGTGTAATCAGAACCGGTGTAGGAAAGGTTGGTCTCCCAGTTCAGATAGGGACCAGCGAAAGCAGCAGGAGCAGATGCGGCGAGAGCTGCGGCGGCTGCGAATAATTTCTTAAGCACAGTCTTTAAAAAATAGTAAGACATTCAAAAATGTAGCCAGACCTAATCAAAATCCAGCTGTAGACACTCAAAAAACTGACATTTTCATGAGTAAATCTACCCAGTTTTTAGTGGGCTTAGAGTTTTAAGAAGGAGGAACAACAAAATGAACCGATTTATTCCACCTTTTATTGCATCTTTCCTTACACTTGGAGTTGTCACACAAGCAAAACCTGTGTCAGAACGTTTTATCTGCGACGCTAAGGACGACCTGATCGCGACTGTCTACAACGATCCTTTCTACTCAGAGCCGCGCAATCACAAAAAAAGAGACCGGCTAATCATGAGGATCCTTCGTTCAGATGATGTCTGCCCGAAAAAAGATTAGCTGGCCTTATATTTAATTAACAGCTGAAGATCAAAATGGCGAAGGAATCTGACCACCAGTCTGGTACGGACGATAAGAAAGAGTCCTGTACTTTAAAGTCAGCTGAGGGCGGTGCCGGTTGTTCCAATCAAGACGAGCAATCTCAGCCTGGTCCTCTTTGTAATACTGGTTGCCCCTGTAAGTTAACTGAGTCATGAGAGCTCCTTTGAACTGACTCAATCATACGAATTTTGTAGCAATTACTACGGTTTATGTAGTAACACTTAATCTTAAAACAAGCTGAAGAAAACAGGGCGCAACCTCACCGATAGCGTGCCGGCAAGGTTGGTCACTTTCCAGGTGTGAGAAACAGCAAAAATCACACCTCCCTAGGGCCTGCCGCTGTTCTTCTTCGGCCCCAGATGTATAATAGATCTATTAACCATGTTACGCATGAACCGTGTTATCCAAGACACAGCCAAAACTTATAGGTTCTGTGTGCAGTGATTCCGGTACGCTCTCTATTGTTGATCCGTGTCTTGTCAAGACTCACAGGACCGGTAAGGTCAAGTTTCCAAAGTGTAATCTCTACACCTCTTTCGAAACTGAAGTCGGTGACGGAGACTATCCAGTCTACGAAGTAAGAGATAGTAAAGGTAAACTCAAATGCATAGTGATAAGCATCGAGTGAAGTACGTAGACCCGGTCAAAAACCCAAACCTTTGGCTTGAGCTGACCATCCTGAAGATGATCGAGGATAAAGATCCTGCTAACGAATCAGCCCTGCGCCATGCTCTCCATGCAATCATTCATTGGATTGAACCGGGTTTAATAGATCAGCTATTCGGTGACTGGATCCAACAGAACCTAGACGCTCATAGCGCACTAGAAAGCAATCAAAATAATTTTGATCCGCCGTGTTCGCTAGAGGCTGGTCAGGAGTAATCCCGATTATTTTGAACTGATTTCTGATCGGGTCGTCCGCATAAGGAGGTCTGTGCCAGAAGAACTCCTTCCGGTCTTCGTTAACCGTCCACTCCGGATGGTATCTTCTCCACCAGCTGAATGCAGAAAACTGCTTAGCTGGAGCCCCTGAAGTGCTATCAATAACAAGAACGTCGCCAGGGGCGAGTGCCCAACGAAGGCGAAGGACTTCCATAAAGCCTCGTCGTATTGCTTTGATTCCGACTCTGCCATTGAATGCGCCGTCTAAAGATCTCCTTCTTTTATTTTCACGCCTCCAGTACCAATCGTTAAGTTGCCGTTGTGACTTTCCGATGGCAAAGCCTGTATTCCAAAGCCAAAAACCAGGGCGATACTCGTGCACCGGCTGAAGAAAGATCTTACAAAGATGATCTCCTACTTGAAATGTAGAGCTTGTAAACTTGCGGCGTACTCGATATGACATCGTGGAAGAATTACTAGCGATGATTCAAAGGGATCCGGAACTCTGGAACCTTATGGAGCAGCTAAAGCACCAAGACGAGGAGCCTACTGATTTCATCTTAAACGTCGCACAGATGCTGGCAATCGAATTCGAAGATCTTCACCGCACTGATCTGAACGACAAGCTCGATGCTCTATTCGGCGGCCTACCTCCCAAGGCTTTCGAGATGGTTCCTTTGTTTCTTCACATTGCCCTGGACATTTTCATGATGCGGGCCATCCCCAACGGTAACCAGGGTGACTGAAGATGAAATCAGGATTTGTTTTTTGCGACTTCGATAATCGAAACGTACTTTGCTACACCAGTGACAGAACCACCGTCGAACTGATACCGATTGACTCAGCGTCAAGCTTGGGAAAAGCTATTTGCTTAAGCGACAGAACGGAGATGAGGAATATTCAAGAAAGACTACGAAAGAGTGACATCGTTGATGACGTGTATATCGTGAACATTGGATCCCTGTACAAGCGCTTCCTCTAATAGTCCAATGTTGAGATACGCATGCGACATCGAGACCAACGGTCTCCTGCATCAACTCGATCGCGTGCACAGTCTTGTCCTACGGAATCTTGATACAAACGAGGTCATAAGTTGCTCTAATGAAGGTAACTATGTGCCTGTACAATCTGGCCTCGATTTGTTACAAAAAGCCGACTTAATCGTTGGCCATAATTTTATTAATTTTGATATGCGAGGGCTAGCTAAGGTCTACCCTACATTTAAAATTAAAGAAAATTGTGATGTTCACGATACGCTAATTATTAGTCGTGTGCTGTCACCAGAACTTGAACAGGTTGACTCGCAGAAGTATCCTCACATCGACAGTAAGTACAAAGGACGCCACTCATTAGCTGCTTGGGGCGAACGGCTGGGCGTTGCGAAAATAAAATTCACGGAGAACCAAGCGAAAAAATCTGTAGCAAAGGACAACGTCTGGGAACGTTGGTCGGAAGAAATGCAGGTGTACTGCGAGCAGGACACGCTCGTGACGAAAGTCCTGTATGAATACTTCCTGACGCAAGAACTCGATCCACGTTGCTTCCAACTGGAGCACGAGTTCGCCGCTATCATGACGATGCAAGAAGACTTTGGATTCCCCTTCGATGAAAGGTCTGCTTTCGCACTTGTCAATACACTCAAGACGCGGCGGTCGGAGATCGACGAGCAGCTTCAAGAAGTGTTTCCGCCAATTGTTGAAGAGCGGTTTTCAGAGAGAACGGGGAAGAGACTCAAAGACAAAGTCGTTCTATTTAATCCCGGTTCGCGTCAACAAACAGCACAGCGTCTACAGGAGCGTTACGGTGAAATTAGTTTCGACAAAACGGAGAAAGGGAATGTCAAGGTGGATGATGAAGTCCTTGAGAAGCTTGGTGAAAAATACCCGGAAGCTAAGCTCCTTGCTGAATACCAAACGCTCAACAAAAGGCTTGGCCAGATTGCTGAGGGTAAAGAGGCGTGGTTGACACATAGTCGAGTTTTTGACGACAGTCGTATCCACGGTACAGTTATTACTAATGCCTGTATCAGCGGACGTTGTAGCCACCGACGTCCCAACATGGCCCAAATTCCGAGTGTTGGACATCAGTATGGGGCGGAATGTAGATCTCTATTCGTTGCTCCTGTGGGTTGGCTTCTTGTCGGTGCTGACGCAAGTGGCTTGGAGCTTAGGGCACTTGGTGCTTGGTTAGCACACTTTGATGGCGGTGAATATGCAAAGCTTGTTAGCACTGAGGGCTTTGATATTCATACATACAATGCTCAACTATTTGGTATCTTCAATGGACAAGGTGAGATCACAAAAAAGACAAGAGATCTTTCAAAAAGATTAATTTATGCCCTACTTTATGGGGCTGGCTCGAAAAAAGTTGGCAGTGTGATTGATCCATCCTTAGGTGAATGGAAGCAAGCTGATCTTGGTAAGGAGACGATCAATACTTTTTACAAGAACCTCCCGGCTATCAAGCAACTTAAGGACAAGATTGATGAAAGGATCTCCCAGCGTGGATACTTGACAGGTATTGACGGACGTCATCTTCAGATTCGTTCTCGGCATTCAGCTCTTAACCAGCTTCTGCAGTCAACAGGGGCAATCACCGTCAAGAAAGCAACAACAATTCTGTACGATGATCTGAAAAGGCTTGGGCTCCAATGGGGTCAAGACTATGCATTTGTTGCACACGTCCACGACGAGATTCAATCGCTCGTAAGGCCCGAGTATGTCGAGCCCTACAAAACACTGGCGATTGCCTCGTTTAAAAAGTCAGGTGAGTTTTATGAGCTCAAGTGCCCAATGACCGGAGAGGCTCGTGTAGGGCACAATTGGATGGAGACTCACTAATTAATCAGCAAGCCATCAGCACACAAGGTACGCAATAACTGCCGTCTGAGTAAGTAGTAGAAACCGTGGTGCTAGTCACTTTGGCAATGGTCTTGGAACGCACGATGTCGTCGTCTTGAGGTTTTGCCGTTCCATCACCAGCAGACATAAGCAGATCACCACGTGCAACAGTTGTGCCTTGTGCAATGCGGATGATGAAGTCACCCGTCATCGCGCAGTAGAAGTCGTTGGTATAAGTGTCATCGTCATCGTCCCA
>LUMQ01000813.1_pt1 | contig 11842 bp, 10 predicted proteins | sample 729621 | NCBI WGS metagenome assembly LUMQ01 (sample SAMN03860259, study PRJNA289734) | marine metagenome | biome: seawater column; feature: ocean; material: water; isolation source: Red Sea water column Station 12 - depth 25m | place: Saudi Arabia: Red Sea | collected 2011-10-15 | depth 25 m | reverse complement strand
GTTGCAACTTGAAGTGCAGCAACACCATCAGCCAAATAAGAAAATAAATTAGTTATTACAGGTATTTTTATTAAAATAAATGCAAGAACTAGTTGGAATAATATTGCATAAATAATGTGTCTGTAATTAATAATCTTTATGTTTGATGAAAAAGGAAAAGCAATCAAAACTAAACCAACAAATCCAATTAGGATTTGTATGATGTATAAAATATCCATAATAAATTAGTATAGCTTAATAGCTTTGAGTCTCTCATCAAGGAAATCATCAGCCAATATTCCATCATCATTTTCTCTAAAAACTGATTTTAGATTAATTGATGGTGCTGGATGAAGAAAAAAAGGAATACTGTATCTTGCTTTAGATTCTTGTTCTAAGTCTTGAATAACCCTATGAGTAGTGCTTACAAGGTGTTTATCAGTAACTAATTGCATCATATCTCCAATATTACATACTATTGCATTCGAACTTGGTTCAACTTTAATCCATGATCCGTCTTTGTTTAGTACTTCTAGTCCACCCTCCTCAGCACCAATTAATAAAGTTATTAGATTTATATCTGTATGCGCTCTTGCTCTATGTGGGTTTGTATTTCCTTGCACTGGCGGATAATGAATTGATCTTAAAAGTGAATTTCCTTTATCAATCCATGGCGAAAAATAGTCTTTATCTAGGCCAAGTGATAAAGATATTACAGATAGAACTCTTGATCCAATTTTATGAAGTTCATTATAAAGTTGGTCAAAATTCTCATTAAAATTTGGTACTTCATTTATATAGATATTTGGAGGAATTTTTTTATCATAAGAATCATCAATTACAGGTCCGTGATGCCAGAATTCTTTTTGATCAGCAATTTTTTCACCAACAGCGGTCTCAATTCCTATAGGTGTATACCCCCTGGCACCTTTAGAACCAACGGAACTATAGGCCTCTTTTTCTTGAAAATCTAAATCGAAGAAATCCTTTGAACAAGCGTAACATCTGTCAATTAGATCTTGTGAAAGACCATGATCAGTAATTGAAAAAAAACCATGGTTTGATAATGCATCCTTTAATATATTTATTGAAAAAGTATCTCCCTTTTCAATATCTTTAAAAGAAAGTTCTGGAACTTGATTTGTCATTTATAAATTTTAACAAAAAAAAGGGCAGTATAAACTGCCCTCATGTCATTTAATATCAATGTTTAAAATCTATAAGCTAGACCAAAGTTGATTTGCCACATTGATTGTCCATTAGCAGTTGAATAGAAATAACTATCGTCAGTATCAACACCACTAATTAAATATCTACCACTGCTATCAGCTCCATCGATATCAATCGCTCTGCTAACGTTGTAGTTAACTTCTTGAGCCCAACCTCTTGAGTTTGATAGTAGATTATATAAATTTTGAATGTCAAGATAACCGACTAGTTTATGTCCATTATCACCAAGCTTAATTTCTTGAGTAATTCTTAGATCTATTCTACCTTGCCATGGATTATCACAAGTATTTCTCGGGATAATAGTACCAGCATATGCTGAGATACATCCTTTTGAATTTACAAATGCCATAACCTCATTAGCAACATCTGCAGATGCAAATACCACATTAGGATCGTTAACGCCTGTTGGAATGTATGCTAAGTCATAACCATCTCTTCCACTTCCGTTAAATGAATCACCACCGAAAGTAATACTGTGTGGTTCTCCCGATTTTCTAATTCCTAATAATGAGAATGTAGTATCGTTATCTCCAATTATTTGAGTTGTATAGGACAATGCTAGAACAAACTTATGTTCATTCATAAACGATGATCTTGCTGCAGGAACAATCTCACCATAGCCTCTTGGTTGATAACCATATGAAGAACTGTGTTGAGCTGATGTCATAGCAGCAACATCTCTCTGTTCCATATTTGTATAACCAAAGTAGAACTCAACTCCATTTTCAAATCCTTTCTGAACAGCAGTTGTAAATGAATATCCTCCACCAAAAGTAGTATTAGTAATATAGGTATTTTCTCTACTTGAAGTTACAGGACGTCCATCAGCTAATACTGATCTTTCTGAATAACTGTAGTCTTTAAAATCAACATCTTTTCTAACAGTATCTCTGTTATATTCTAAAGAAATGTCGTAACCACTTGCAGTAAGCATGTCTAACTTAAGATTTCCTCTCCAGGTAGAAGGTCCTTCAAAGTCAGGATCTGTTCCATGAGTGTATCCATACCAGTTGGATGATGCTCCTTTAAGTGCACATGTAGATGCGTCACTTCTATACCAGAAAAATCTTGGATCTGTTACCCCTGTAACAGAACCAGATGATAAATTTGGTATTGGACCAGCACAAGCAGATGATGGTCCACCACCACCGAATCTACTGTAAAAAGAATCTACACTACTTCTTCCAAAACCGTTACTAAAGAATACTTTAGGTAGTCTTCCATGAAATAATCCATATCCACCGGTTAAAGATGCTGCAACAACCTTATCACTATCGCCAAAGAGTGAATCAGACACATCCATGTCAAACGAGAATCTTGGTTGTGTAATTGTGTAGCTTACAGTCGCATTATTTCTGAATCCAAATTTAGATTCATATGATGTATTTAATAGAGTTTGTTGTGGTATATCAAAATCATAATGTCTTACACCAAATACAAGCGATAATGTATCACTAACTTGCCACTCGTCCTGAATGTACATAATAGTCTCATCGATATCGAATCGAGCTGCAGGTAATGCAGGATCATCTCTAACTAAAGAATAAGGTCCGCCTGCATCAATTGATACAGCAAATACTTCAACTCTGTTGTAGTTTCCTGCATAGAAATCATCAAGACTACTGAAATTCAGTTCACCTGTGTATCTGTTTATAAAAGAGTTGTAGATTGAGGATGAATCAGTTTCATATCCAAAAGTAATGTAGTGATCATCTAAATCAAGGTTACCCTTAATTGACATTAACTGCTGATCAACTTCAATCAAGTTATGTCCTCTATACCTATCCGCACCTACATAGATTATTTCTCTGTTAGGCAGCCCATATATATGGAACTCAGGCATTAAACCTCCATATCCACCATCACCTGAATTAGCATCTTGCTCGAAGAAACGATCACTGAGTCTGATTCTAGTTGAAAAACGATCAGTCCAATCTGAATAAATATTGAGTGTCACCCTATCAGTTTCAGGTGGAATTTCATAATAGTTATTGGAAAACACAGGATTTGCAGAACTATCATAGTTAGAGTAGAAAGAATCTTCAGTAACCTGATAAATCAACTCTGCTGCATGATTATCATTTATGTTTCCATTTAACTTAACCAATAATTGTTCTTGAGTAGTTGGAAAAGTAATACTGTTATATGAACCAGCTGTATAACCATATGTATCTAACATATGCTTAGCAACTGCATCCATGGTCTGTGATGAAGTACCCCATTTGTTTGTAGCGTTTGAGTCTGATGTTCCCCATAGACTAGGACGTGTGTCCTCACTTTCTTCATAACCAATAAAGAAGAATAACTTATCTTTAATTATTGGTCCTGATAAAGTTATTGCTAATGCTTCTTCATCAAAATCTGAATACTCTTCACCATTTGGCAAATCACCAACATTACTTTTATCCCTTTGTGTTGTGTAGACAGAGCCATGGAATTCATTTGTACCAGCTTTGGTTACAGCTGTAATTGTTCCACCTGTTGCATTACCTTTTGAAACATCATATGGAGTTATGTCAACAGTAATCTCATCAACAAAATCAATACTGATTGGATTTTTCATAGTAGCAAAACCACTATCATTCAAACCAAATGCATCATTGAAGCTAACACCGTCAATGGTAAAGTCATTAAGTCTTGAATTTTTACCTAATACAGAGATCTCGGTGCTTCTTGCGTTGGCACCATTCACACTGACTCTAGGATCAAATTTAAGATAATCAGCAATGTTCCTTGTAATAGTTGGTATGCTTGCAATTCTTTCACTAGATAAAACTGAACCGCTGTTTACTTTTGAAGTGCTAACCTTAGATGCTATTACTTGAACTTCATCAATATCATCAGCAATAAGATTAACAGCAATCTTAAGAGGTTCTGCAACTGTTAGACTCATAACATCAATAGTTTGTGTAGCATATCCAGTTTTTGAAATCTTAATTTTGTAAGGTCCACCTATTGGAAGAAAGTTAATATTAAAGTTACCTGATGCAGAACTTACAACAGTTTTAGTAGTGTTTGTTGGGGTATGTGTTGCTTCAACAGATGCGCCAGAAACATTAACAGTACCTTTTATCCTTGCTGTTGTATCAACGTTCGCAGATAAAGATGTTGTTAGTAATAATACAGGTAAAAACGCTAGTAGAATTTTTTTCATTGTATCCTCTCGAGTTAATAATTATTCACTTACTAGATTCTAATCCAGATTTACAAATTTATACATAGCATAGGACAATATTCTGAAAAAAATTACGTGTTTGTAACAAATGACACAAATTGCTGACGAAAATAATGCAAAATTCGAAAATATTGATGAAATTAAAGAAACTTTTTAATAATTAACAGAAATTGAATTCAATGTATTGCCATACATATCCTTAATTCCAACATATATGGTTTTCTCAAAGACTTCCATCAAAACAAAATTCTCTTGAGGATAAGTTTTTCCAATCAGATATTTATCTGTTTCAATAAATGATGAGCCAGGTTTATTCATTGATGAGGCTGTAATTTCAAATAAATTATTTTTTTTATATATTCCTGCGCGATGCCTGTCACCAGAAAAAAGTAATGTATTATCTTTATAATTATTGATTAAATGTAAGAGTTTATCTCTTTCAAGCGGAAAATTAGACCATTTTTCATATTCATGATCCTCAGCAAGAATTTGAATTGAGCTAAAAATAATTAAAAAATCAAAATCTTTATTTAATTCTTGCTCAAGCCATTGCCATTGATCGTATCCAAGAATAGTTGCATCAGGATTCTTATTTTGAACATAATCGCCATTGATAGTTGTTAAATTAGACCTAAAATATCTTGTATCAAGGAAAATCAATTTAAAAGTTTTATCAAAAAAGTTAGCATCTTTTGAAAAATATATACCTTCTCTACTTTGCCTGACATCATCTTTTGGAATTTGCCAAAAATCCAAAAATAATCTTTGTGCTTTTTCTTTATGTCTATATTCACTACCACCATCATTTTTTCCATAATCATGGTCATCCCATATAGCAAATTTTTCAATTTCACTTAAAAAATCAGGAAATAATTTCTTTTGTTTTTTATATGCCCTTGGGAGTTTCCAAAGTGATCCGCTGGGGACATCTCCATATACGTTATCTCCCAAAAAAACGAAGTAATTTAAATCTTCTTCTTCAATCTGATTCCATATTGGTTGTGGAAAATCCTGATCAAGGCAAGACCCAACTCCAAATTTATACGAATCAGCTGTTAATACACCAGAAAATACACTTAAGAAAATAAAAGATTTGATTGATAATTTCTTTATCAATTTATTTTGATAGTGTTTGAACCAAAATAACTTTCAAGATTTTTTGGTATTTTGATAGAATCAGACCCGTCAAAATTATTCTCTATTAAAGCAATCAAAGTCCGACCAACTGCTAGACCTGAGCCGTTAATAGTATGAGCAAAATAATTTTTTCCTTCATCTTTAATCTTTATATTGGCTCTTCTAGCCTGAAAATCTGAGAAGTTTGAACACGAAGAAATTTCTCGATATTTATTTTGGCTAGGCATCCAGACTTCTATATCGTAGGTCTTACATGAACTAAATCCTAAATCTCCTGTGCATAGTTCTATAACTTGATATGGAAGTTCAAGAAGGTCAAGAATTTCACAAGCATTTGCTAATAAATTATCTAAACACTCCATAGAGTTTTCTGGACTTGTGATTTGAACTAATTCAATTTTCTCAAACTGATGTTGTCTTATTAAACCTCGCGTATCTTTGCCATAACTGCCGGCTTCAGATCTAAAACATGGAGTATGTGATGTTACTTTTATTGGTAGGTCTTTTGGATTGAGAAACTCATCTCTGAATAAATTCGTTAATGGTACTTCTGCGGTAGGTATCAAAAATAATTTATCAGAACTTTGAAATAGATCTTCTTCAAATTTTGGTAGTTGGCCTGTTCCTGTTAAAGATTCAACATTAGCCATAAAAGGTACATAAAATTCTTTATATCCATTTTTTATAGCGTTATCAATCATAAATGTAATTAAAGCTCTTTGCAGTTTTGCAATTTCTCCCTTAAGAACAGCAAATCTTGACCCAGCCAACTTAGCCGCCAACTCAGTATCTATTTCATTTGTAATTTCTAAATGATCTAAATCATTTTTTGTAGATATTTCACCAAATTTATTGATAACAACATTATCATTTTCGTCACTACCGGTTGGCACACTATCATCAGGGATGTTTGGAATACCCATTAAAAAATCATTTAATTTCTCAAGATAATTATTAAGTTCATCTTCTTTATCTTTCAAAGTTGGATTAATGCTATCAACTTTGCTTTTGATTTCTTCTGTGTCTTGTCCAGATTTTTTTCTTTCACCATATTCTGATGAGAGTTTCTTTCTTTCAGATTGGAGGTTTTCAACTTCTATTTGTAATGATTTTCTTTGCTTATCAATCTCATCAAAATGATTTTTATCAAGATCAAAGCCCCTGTTAGCTAAAGATTCTTTTACCTCATCAAAATTTTCTCTAAGTAATTTTGTATCAAGCATTATTTTGTAAAACTGACCCCAATATAAGTTGCTAAAATTGTCAAAAAGATTGTAAGCATTATATACGAAACAGCAAAAATTATATTTGAATTAGAAATTAAAATAACCTGATGAGTAAATGCTGACATCGTAGTAAAAGATCCAAGAAATCCTATTATGAAAAAATAAAAATATATGTCTTTGTTTGAAACAAACGAACCTAATGCCAATCCAATAAAAAAACATCCAATAACATTTACCGTCAACGTTGCAATCCATGAAGAGTCTGGAAAATATATAGAAAAAATCTCGTTAGTGAAAAATCTTGAAACTGCTCCAAGTGCTCCACCAAGGCCAACCATAACTATGTTTAACAACATCTTATTTATAAAAATTTATTAAATTATTAATATCCATATTATCTTTAAACTTTACTTGGAGATGATTTTTTTAAGACCAGGTATTGTTCACAGAATAGATAAAGATACCAGTGGATTATTAGTAGTGGCTAAAAACAATTTTTCTCATTCTGATCTCACTACAACTGAGTAATATTATTTGGGAAAAATTTTTATTCTTGTTTAAACTTGTCTGAGTGAATGTTAAATCACTGTCAAAAAAATCATTTAATTGTTCTGAAGTTGATGACTCAGTAGTTAACGGAATTATCATCCATATAAAAAGAATATATTTCACTAATCTCTCTTTGGAACTAGAACTTCTCTTGAACCGTTTGAACTCATCTCAGAAACAAGGCCTGCCTCTTCCATTGTTTCAATTAATCTAGCTGCCCTGTTGTATCCAATTCTTAATTTTCTTTGAACTGCTGAGATAGAGGCTCTCCTTGATTCAATAACAAAATTAACTGCTTCGTCATATAGCTCATCCGTTTCTTCAGATGATGATGTTTCCGAACCAGACCAGCCAGGTATTGGTCCTGTATCTTGTGTTGATGATGTTATTTCATCAATGTAATTTGGTTCTGCTCTAGATTTCCAATCATTTACTACTCTATGAACCTCATCATCTCCAACAAATGCACCATGAACTCTCACTGGAACTCCTACTCCAGGAGGAAGATATAGCATATCGCCATATCCAAGTAATTGTTCTGCTCCTCCTTGGTCAAGAATAGTCCGAGAATCTATTTTTGTTGATACCTGGAAACCAATCCTTGTATTTTGTTATTGAATCAAGGAGAGCCTCTATCTCAGCAGTTCAAAGAAAATTAAGAATTTGTTTGCCATTTTTTTCTGCTTCCAAAACTTTTTTGTTAAAACCAGCTAAGTTTCTAACACCCATCATTGACATTAATTTATATCGCCTATCCATTTCTGCAACACACCACCTCAATCCATTTGATGCATCCGTCATATCAGTTATAACCGGTGTTAATAAATGGGGAATGCCATCATATACTGCAAGTTCTAGCATTTTTGGATCTACTAAAATTAATCTCACTTCCTCAGGGTCAGATTTGAATAGCAAACTTAATAGCATTGCATTTAAACCTACCGATTTACCAGAACCAGTTGTTCCAGCAACTAGTAAATGCGGCATTTTTGCAAGATCAACAACGATTGGATTTCCAGATATATCTTGACCTAATGCAACACTTAAATTTGATGGAGATGATTTAAATGCTTTGGAGCTTAGGATTTCAGTTAATCGCACCATCTTTCTATTATTATTAGGGATTTCAATTCCAACGAATGACTTTCCCTCAATTACCTCAACTACCCTTACGCTACTTACAGATAATGATCTTGCTATATCTTGAGCAATGTTAGTAATTTTGCTAGCTTTAGTTCCAGGTGCCGGTTGTATTTCAAATCTAGTAACCACTGGTCCAGGTAAAACTGACTCTACAGTTGCTTCGATGCCAAACTCTTCAAGTTTAGTTTCTAGCAGTGAGGCTATTTGATTTAACTCAGTTTCTGATAGAGAACTTCCATCATCTAATGCTCTGTCAAGAAGTTCAGTGCTTGGCATAACAGTTTTTTCTTTTTTTTCATCTTCTTCTTCTGTATTTAGTTTTGGAACCTCTTTTAATTTCGTTTCATCCTTAATAGGTAAGTCCGGTTGTTTAGATATGGCTGAAACATCATTAATTATTTTCTCTTTTGGAGTTTGAGGTTCAGATGAAATTTTTGGCTTAGAAGATTTTTTGACATTTTCTTTTATAGATTTAGATTTAAGAGATTGATTTATTTCTGATAAAAGTGATCTTATAGAATTAAAAAACTTTAAAAGAAAAGCAAAAATATTTTTTAACAAATTTAGTGAAAATTTTGATATGTTAATTATTAAGTTACCTAAAACATCAATTGTTTTAAGCCATGAAAAATTAAAAGAAAAAGACATAGCTGGGATGGTTAAAACAATCAAGAATATTAAAGTTCCAATATAACCAATCAAAGATGATAGAAAAGTTAATACATTGAGACCAATAACTCCTCCAAAATTTTCCGATACATAAAAAGCACCTACTGCACAAAAGCTTAAAATTATAAAAAATGAACTAGCTAATCTTACTAATACTTTTAGAGCTGAGTTATATTTATCATCAATAAAAAGACTCTGTATAGCCCAAACTGATCCTATAAGTAGGACTAGGTAGCTGCCAAATCCTATCAAGGTAATCATTAAATCAGATATCAAAGCTCCAAGAGGGCCGCCAAGATTATTGATTACATCATTTGAGTTTTTATTGAAAAATCCTGAGTCAGTTGCATCATATGAAACTAGTGAAATAAATATATAGAGTGAAAATGCTATTAGAAAAAAACTAAAAAAATTTAAAAGAGTATTTCTGATGTACGGAGGCATTAATCTATAAACATAATTTTATTGTAATTATAGGCATAATGCATAACAATTTCTTTATATTCAATTATAATTTCGTAAATGTCGGACAACCATCATAAGTTAATCATTTTAGGTTCAGGGCCAGCTGGATATGCTGCGAGTATCTATGCAGCCAGAGCAGGTCTAGAGCCAATCATCATTGCAGGTATGCAAGAAGGTGGTCAATTAACTACAACTACTGATGTTGAAAATTGGCCCGGCGATAGCGATGGTCTGCAGGGGCCAGAATTAATGGATCGTATGAAAAAACATGCACAACAATTTGATGTTGATGTAATTAATGATCATATTAATAGTGTTGAACTTAAAGAGAGGCCATTTAAACTGCAAGGAACATCAGAATACACATGTGATGCTCTAATTATTGCCACCGGCGCAAGTGCTATGTATCTTGGGCTGCCATCTGAAAAAGAATATTTGGGTAAAGGTGTTTCGGCATGTGCAACATGCGATGGCTTTTTTTATAAAGATCAAGAAGTTGCTGTTATTGGTGGCGGAAATACTGCTGCAGAAGAAGCCTTGTATTTATCAAGAATATGTTCGAAAGTTTATCTTATCCATAGAAGAGATGAGCTAAGAGCAGAAAAAATTCTACAGGATAGAATTTTTGAAGAGGAAAAAAATGGAAAAATAGAAGTCTTATGGGATTCACAACTTTTTGAAGTACTAGGTAATGATATGGGTGTAACAGGGATTAAAATAGATACTAAAGGAAATATTTCTGAAAAAAGCGTAATGGGAGTATTTATTGCGATTGGTCACAAGCCAAACACAGATATATTTGATGGTCAGTTAGATATGGATAATGGATACATAATAATTAATTCTGGTTTGAATGGATCAGTTACAAGATCTTCAATTGATGGAGTTTTTGCAGCAGGTGATGTTTCAGATCAAATATACAGACAAGCTGTTACATCTGCAGGTTTTGGATGTATGGCAGCATTAGACGCTGAAAAATATCTCTCCGAAAAGTAATATTATGAAATATTCTGCTTACCAAGTTAGTGAAAATGATGGCAAATTTGTTGGAAATATTTGTGAACTTGAAAAGCCCGATCTAATCAATGATCACCTAATTATAAAAGTAAGGCACTCTTCTCTTAACTACAAAGATGCTTTAGCAGCAAGCGGTGCTAGAGGCGTTGTTAAATCATATCCTTTTGTACCTGGAATTGATGTTGCTGGTGAGGTTATTGAGTCTGGTTCTTCTGATTTCTCTGTTGGCGAAAATGTTATAGCAACAGGATATAAAATTGGTATGGCTGTTCCTGGTGGTTTTGGTCAAATTGTTCAATTACCATCAAAATGGGTTGTTAAGTCACCAGATAAATTAAATGGAGAAACAGTCACACCTTCTAATTCATTCACTATTGGTTCCAGATAAACCCTAATCGAGTCTGCTTCATAAACTGATTTTTCAATAATTATCATTTGGGTTTTAATTTGAACAGAAGTAAAAAAAATTGAATCATTTTCCCTTACCCCCACTTTAAAAAAACCATCACTGTCTGTAATCGTTTTACCGCCCGAAGAACTATTAATTACGTGTATGCCACTAACATTAATTGTATCATTAAGAACTTCGCCAACTATTGTCTTGAAATTTCTTTCTTGGCTAAAAAGAAAATTAGATATAAATAGAAATAATAATATGTAACTAGCTTTTTGCAATTGACTTAACAAACTTTTTACTTTGTTTAACAAGAAAATCAATCAATTCAAACTCATTGTCTTTTTGAAGTAAAATTCTGTCAGGAAAATTATCGTCACAGTAAAGCAAGAACTCATTTATTTTATCATTTGGAATCATTAAATTTTGAGTAAAAAATAAATCATCATAAAGTTCTCTTAATAGGTCACTTGGATTATATTTAAATGATTTCTCATTTTCATTTGAATCATTTTTTAAAGAGTTAGAGATAAGTCTATATAAATTCACAAAATTTAAACCATCCTTAAGTTTACCTTGCTCATTAATTACGTTTGTTACTCTAGTAGATTTATCGAATGTATAATCAAATCTTTTAAATTCTTCCTCTTTAAGATCCAAAAATTTTTCTTGATTTTCTGGGGTTACAACAACTTGGTCAAGTTCCGTAACTTTTTCATTTACATCAATTACAATTCTATTTTTTTGTAGAACCTCCTTAGTAATACTTAGCTCCCTTATTTGATATTGAACAGATGAAAAAATTAACTTATCATTTAGTTTAACCTCAATTTCGAATTCACCCTCATCATTTGTTGT
>LUMQ01002240.1_pt1 | contig 11847 bp, 11 predicted proteins | sample 729621 | NCBI WGS metagenome assembly LUMQ01 (sample SAMN03860259, study PRJNA289734) | marine metagenome | biome: seawater column; feature: ocean; material: water; isolation source: Red Sea water column Station 12 - depth 25m | place: Saudi Arabia: Red Sea | collected 2011-10-15 | depth 25 m | reverse complement strand
GTTACAAGCATCGCCCAGACGAAGAGCGGCATCTTGTGAAGCGTCATGCCCGGGGTGCGCATGTTGAAGATCGTGGTGATGAAGTTCGCCGCGCCAAGGATCGACGAGACACCCGCAAGGTGAAGCGAGAAGATCGCAAGATCCATCGACATGCCGGGCGTTCCCGCTGATGAGGACAGCGGCGGATAGATTGTCCAGCCGACGCCGGCACCGCCATCCATCACAGCCGAAAGCAGCAGCAGGATAAAGGAAGGTGGCAGCAGCCAGAACGAAATGTTGTTCATGCGCGGAAACGCCATGTCGGGCGCGCCGATCATGATCGGAACAAACCAGTTTCCGAAGCCGCCGATCAGGCCGGGCATCACCACGAAGAAGACCATGATCAGGCCATGGGCCGTGGTGAACACGTTCCAGACATGGCCGTCTTCCATATACTGGACGCCGGGCTCCATCAGCTCCATACGCATGTAGATCGACAGACCGCCACCGATGAAGGCCGCGAGAATGGCGAACACAAGGTACATCGTGCCGATGTCCTTATGGTTCGTGGAGTAAAGCCAGCGGCGCACGAAGCTGGTCGGTGCACCATGATCAGCGTGGGCTTGAGCACTCATTTTTGTTTCCTCTACGCTAACAATCTAGTTGGCGGACGCGAGGAGGATCTTCTCCCCGGTTCCGGCGTCCGGCGCGACCTGCGGCACCGTATCGTTCATGGCAAATTCCTCGCGGGCGGACTCGAGCCAGGCCTTGTATTCCGCCTCGGGAAGGGCGCGCACCTCGATCGGCATGTAGGCGTGGTTCACGCCGCAGATCTGGTTGCATTGCCCGTAATAAGTCTTCTCACCCTCGGGCACGTCGATCCACACCTCGTTGGTGCGACCGATGAACGCATAAACCTGAACGGCAAGCGACGGCACGAAGTAGGAATGCATCACATCGTTGCCGGTGATGACCAGCTTGATGCGGGTGTTCTCGGGAACGACCATCGGGTTGTCCACCGACAGCAGCCTGATCTGGCCTTCCTCGAGGTCGGCCTCGTCGATCATATAGCTGTCGAAGGCGATCCCCTCGTCCGGATATTCGTAGTTCCAGTACCACTGGTTGCCCGTCACCTTGATCACCATGTCGGTGTCAGCCGTCTTGTCCAGATAGTAGAGAAGCCGGAAGGACGGCACCGCGATGCCGACAAGGATCAGCACGGGGATGACGGTCCACAGGATCTCGATCACGGTGTTGTGCGATGTCTTTGACGGCACCGGATTGGCCGAGGCGCGGAACCGCACGCCGACATAAACCAGCAGCGCCAGCACGAACAGCGAGATCAGCGTGATGACCACCAGCAACAGGTTGTGAAGGTCGTCCGCCATTTCGGCGATCGATCCGGCAGGCGGCTGCAGGCCGAGCTGCCAGGGCAGCGGCTGAGCGGCATAGGCGTTGCCGGCGAAAAACAGAACAGTAGCGGCGACCAGTGCAACCGGCGCCAGCACACGTGAAATCACCTCACGAAAAGCGGTGACCATGAATGCCATGGATATCTCCCCCAGAAGTAAGCGCAACGACAGTTTCGGGCTGCGTTGCGCACGGCACCTTCGGGTTTCCCCGAACTGTGCTGTTATTAGACCGATTCGCCGGAATTTGAAAGCCCTGTGCGGCAGCCTGTCGCTACAAATTCAAAAAAATTCCCGCCTTATTTTCACCAGCCCGCGGCAAGTGGCCCCGGCGCCACGCAAATGACCGCCTTGGCGCTTGAAATCGGGACCGCAGCGCCCCATTCTCAACGTCAGCGATTCATCCAGAAAAGGCACCACCAGCGCCGGGAAAAGGACGATATGGACCATCTCCAGACCACCGATGACATCTTCTTCCGCAGCGGCGCGCTCGACCGCGATTCGGCCGAGGCCATTGTCCGCAACGCCCTTGTCGATGCCGATGATGGCGAGCTGTTTCTGGAAATGCGGCATTCCGAAATGCTGATGATTGACGACGGGCGGCTGAAGAGCGCCAGCTACGACCAGTCCAGCGGATTTGGACTTCGCGCCATTGCCGGCGAGGCGCATGGCTATGCGCATGCCGGCGAGTTGACCGAGGCCGCCCTGCAACGCGCCGCGGACAGTGTGTCGGCCGTCACCCGCGGTTACTCGGGCGTTGCCGCACAGCCGCCGGTATCGGCCAGCAACATGCCGCTCTACACAGACGGCAACCCGCTTGTCGGAATCGCCTTTGAAGACAAGGTCGGTCTGCTTCAGGAAATCGACGCCTATGCGCGCGCCGCCGACCCGCGGGTGGTGCAAGTCAGCGCCTCGGTCTCGGGCAGCTGGCAGGCGGTGCAGATCATCCGCGCCGACGGCCACCGCGCCGCCGACATCAGGCCGCTGGTACGGCTGAATGTGTCTGTCGTCGTCTCACAGGACGGCCGCATGGAATCCGGCTCGTCCGGCGCCGGCGGGCGGGTGATGTTCGATGCCTACATGCAGCCCGAAATCTGGCAGGCCCAGGTGCGCGAGGCGCTCCGTATCGCTACGGTGAACCTCGGGTCGGTGCCGGCTCCCGCAGGCGAGATGGAAATCGTGCTTGGGTCCGGCTGGCCGGGCGTGATGCTGCACGAGGCGGTGGGCCACGGGCTTGAGGGCGACTTCAACCGCAAGGGCACTTCGGCCTTCAGCGGCCGGGTCGGCGAACAGGTCGCGTCCAAGGGCGTCACCGTTGTCGATGACGGCACCATCGAGGACCGCCGCGGTTCCATCACCATTGATGACGAGGGCACGCAGTCGCGCCGCAATGTGCTGATCGAGGATGGCGTGCTGTGCGGCTACATGCAGGACCGCCAGAATGCGCGCCTCATGGGTGTGGACCCGACCGGCAACGGACGGCGCCAGTCCTATGAGCACGCGCCGATGCCGCGCATGACCAACACCTTCATGGAAAATGGCGAACATGACCCGCAGGAAATCGTCGCGTCGATGAAAAAGGGCATCTATGCCGTCAATTTCGGCGGCGGGCAGGTCGATATCTCTTTGCGGCCTCCGAGGCCTATCTGGTCGAGAATGGCAAGATCGGCGCGCCGGTGAAGGGCGCGACACTGATCGGCAACGGTCCCGACGCCATGACAAAGATCAGCATGATCGGCAACGACATGGCGCTGGACAGCGGTGTCGGCACCTGTGGCAAGGCCGGGCAGAGCGTGCCGGCGGGCGTTGGCCAGCCGACCGTGAAGATGGGCGGCATTACCGTCGGCGGAACCGAGGCGGCCTAGCCCGCCTCCCCGTCTGTCGACGGCCGCGTCAGGGACGGCACCAGCGCCAGCATCACAAGCGTCACGGCGGCACCGAAGCCGAACGGATATTGAGAGCCGCCGAGGTCATAGAGCGGGCCGGCGAGCACAAGACCGGCGACCTGTCCGAGAGAGCCGAATCCCTGGATCATGCCAAGGGCCCCGCCCATGCTGCTGGCCCCGGCAAGCCGGCTGGCAGCGCTGCTGATCGCCGGCGTCGCGATGGCGTAGCCGAAACAGATGCCCGTCGTCACGAACAGGGTCTGGACCAGCGGGGTGCCGCTTGCCGGCAGCATTCCCAGAACCAGCAGCACGGTCAGCGCCTGAGCCAGCATCAGGAAGATGCCGCCGGTGCGCACCGTGCTGACCTCGCCGAAGCGGCCGACGATGCGGCGGATCAGGAATGCCTGAACCAGAATGATGCAGACACCGACATAGGCAAACAGCCATCCGGTTTCCCGCGGGCCGTAATCGAGATAGTCGCGCAGGACGAGCACAAACGAGGCCTCGACCTGGGCGAAGGACAGGTTCAGCGCCAGCGAGACCAGCGCATAGGGCGCCAGAGGCGAGGCCAGAAGCGCGCGCACCCGCTGATAGACACCTGCTTCAGCCGAGTGGCTCGGCAAGCGGCCGCCTTCAGGCGCCTTCAGCCTGACGGTCATCAGCAGCGCGAGGAACGAGAAACCTGCCGCCAAAAGGAATGGCGCCTGATGCACCGGCCCGTCCCCGACCTCGCTGAGAAGGCCGCCAAGCGCCGGTCCGGCGACAAAGCCGATGCCAATAGCCGCTCCCAGAAAACCCATATACTGGGCGCGTTTCTCGGGCGCGGTGCGGTCGGCGATCATCGCCTGGATCACGCCGGTATTGCCGGCGGCGAAGCCGGCCACGATCCGCGCGACGAACATGGTGACGATATCGCCGGAAAAGGCGAACCATGCATGCGCTGCCGCGCCGACAGCCAGCGAGCCGAACAGCATCAGCCGCCTGCCGAAATGATCCGACAGCCGTCCGAGAACCGGATTGCCGATGAACATGGCAAAGGCATAGGAGGCCAGAAGAAGCGTCATCACGCTGGCCGGATAGCCGCTTTCGATCACCGTCAGCGGCAGCACCGGGATCAGCGCGCCGACGCCGACAAAATTGATCCCGACAATGAACAGCAACACGGGCATGAACGCTATCCTGCGCTGGTCAGGTCCGGCCAGGCGTCGGGCAGGCAGCCCACCGTGACGCCGCGCCGGGTGATCATTGATATTGCTCGGCGTTGAAAATCTGCTGCAGGTCGCCGCCCCACGAGGTGTCATAGAGGCGCAAAAGCCGGTCCGCCGGCGTCTCGCCGCCGGAGACGACCTCGCGAAGCGGTGCCAGATATCCGGTCTCGTCATTGCCGCCGTCATCGATCCGGGCGCGCCGCCGCAACCCGTCTGACGACAGCTTCACCAACTCTTCAGCGAGCTTGTGGATGTCGCGCCCGCCAAGCTGGCCGCGAAGGCCGTCACGTGACACGGACAGCCTTGCTTCCATGACGTCGTTAGCCGTCAGCCCCTCGGCAAGTTTGGTCGCTGCGGCGAGAGCTTCGGCATCGTAAAGCAAACCCGTCCAGAAGGCAGGAAGCGCGCAGATATTGCCCCAGGCACCACCATCCGCTCCGCGCATTTCAAGGAACCGCTTCAGGCGGACTTCCGGAAAGGCCGTTGTGATGTGGTCCTGAAAATCGGCCATAGACGGCAGCTGGCCCTCGAACCCGGGGAGCATGCCATCCATGAAATCGCGAAAGGACTGCCCGGCAACATCGATATAGTCATCGCCGCGATGGAGGAAATACATCGGTACATCGAGGATATAGTCGATCCACTGTTCATAGCCGAAATATGGGTCGAACACGCAAGCCGGAACGCCGCTTCGCGCGGCGTCGGTATCCGTCCAGGCATGCGCCCGCGTCGACAGGAAGCCGGAGGGCTTGCCATCCTTGAAGGGCGAGTTTGCAAACAGCGCCGTCGCCACCGGCTGCAGTGCGAGCGAGGTACGGAACTTCTGGCGCATGTCGGCCTCGTCCGCGAAGTCGAGGTTCACCTGCACCGTGCAGGTACGCAGCATCATATCAAGGCCGAGCGTGCCGACCTTCGGCATGTGACGGCTCATGATCCGGTAGCGCCCTTTCGGCATGAAGCTGATGTCTTCACGCCTTGCAACCGGATGATAGCCAAGGCCCATCATCCCGATATCGAGCGGCTTGGCGGCGGCCAGCATGTGCCGCAGGTGCCGTCCGGTCTCGCTGCAGGTCTGGTGAATGTCGTCAAGCGGCGCACCTGACAGCTCCAGCTGGCCTCCCGGCTCCAGCGTCACAGCACCACCATCAGCATCGACAATGCCGATAATGTTGCCGTTTTCCATGATCGGCTCGGCCCCCGGGCCAAGATCAGTCAGCAACCGTTCCAGCAGGACACCGATGCCCGCCTCGCCCTCATAGGCGACCGGGGCAAGCGTCTGGCGGTGGAACAGGAATTTCTCATGCTCTGTGCCGATTTTCTGCTGGCCGTCGGGGGTTTCCCCGTCGGCAATCCAGGCAATCATCTGGCCGACATCGACCGGGTCCTGTTGCGTGTCATGCATGAGAGAGGTTCCGTCTTTCAGGTCGCATCAGGCAACCTGCTGTTGCATTGCCGTTCCCGGCTCCGGCACAGATCATGTTGGCGCGGCATGCCGTCATGTCCAGTCTCCACAAACAGACTGGTAGCAGGTCAGCGCGGCGATCGCGGCCGTGTCGGCGCGCAATATGCGCGGGCCAAGGGAAAGTTTCAAACTGTTTTGCAGGCCGTCGATCCGGCTTCGTTCGGCAGGCGAAAACCCGCCCTCCGGCCCGATCACGACGGCGGCCCTGCTGATGGGGCCGGCATCAGCAAGGCGGGCAATGGCGTTGGCATCCGGATCACCGGCGCTGGCCTCGTCACAAAAGATGATTGTCCGGTCGTCACCACAGGCTGACAGTGCGTCAAACAGCACCGAAAACGGCATGATCTCGGCGATATCCAGCCTTTCTGTCTGCTCGGCGGCCTCAATGGCATTGGCCAGCATCCGGTCGTCATTCACCCGCGATACCTGGCAATAATCCGTCCGCACCGGCCAGATCCGGCTGCACCCCATTTCGGATGCTTTCTGCGCGATGAAATCGAGGCGCGCCTTCTTCACCGGCGCAAAGACAAGCCACAGGTCGGGACTCGCATGCTGCTGCCGTGTCTGGGCCTCAGGGGCAAGGGAGCAGCCGCGCTTGCCCTCGCGCTGCAGGATCGCGCGCCATTCGCCGTCACGCCCGTTGAACAGGGCCACCGCATCACCATCTCCAAGACGCATCACATTGACAAGATAATGCTGCTGGTCCGGCGAGGGATGGAGCGTCCGGCCCTCGGCGAGGTCATCCTCGACATAGAGCCTCGCCTTGGTGTCGGCTGCGTTCATCTGCCACATGTATGCCGCTGGGATCAGCTTTGCAAGCGGTCACCCGCAGCCAACCGGTGCCTGTACCGGCCTGCGGAACTGCGGTATGACTGACGCCTATGTCACCATCACGAATCAAAGATCCCCGCGACAGCCGGACACAGCATACGGATATCAGCCTTCCGGACTGGTGGCGGTGGCTGCTGCTGCTTCCGGGCTGGTGGGTGATCCCGCTTGCCGCCGCCGATCCCGCCGCGATGGTCCGGCTGATGGCGCTGTTCTGGATCGGCGCGGTGACGATGCGCGCCGCCGGATGCGTGGTGAATGACCTGTGGGACCGGCGGCTCGACCGGCAGGTGGAACGCACCGCGGCGCGGCCGCTTGCCGCCGGTACCGTCAGCGTGATGCAGGCACTGGTCTTCCTTGCCTTGCTCTGCCTTGTCGGACTTGCCGTACTGCTGCAGCTTCCCGTTATGGCGGTGATAGCCGGTATTGCGGCACTTCCGCTTGTCGTTCTCTACCCGCTTGCCAAGCGTGTGACATGGTGGCCGCAGGCCGTCCTGGGGCTGACATTTTCCTGGGGTGTGCCGCTTGGCTGGACAGCCGCTAGCGCAGCGATCCCGCCGGCAGAATTGCTTTTCGTCTATGCCGGAAGCGTGGCATGGGTGTTCGGCTATGACACCATCTATGCGGTTCAGGACATGGCCGATGACCGCAAAGTGGGGGTGAAATCATCGGCGCTCGGGCTCGGGCGGCATCTTCGCGCCGGCGTTGCCGCCGCCTACCTGCTGGCAGTCGCGCTTCTGGCGGCCGGGCTGTGGGTGCTGGCCGGACCGGGGTTCTGGGTCGCGGGACTTGCCGCAATGACAGCTCACCTTGGCTGGCAGGTCCGCAATCTGGACGCTGATGATCCCGCGATGGCACTGCGCCTGTTCAAGTCGAACCGCGATGCCGGTCTGCTGCTGATGGCGGGCCTCGTTCTCGACCGGCTTGTCGCCTGACGGGCGGCGGAACCGCCTACAGGAAATCCCTGATATCGACGCTTTCCGCGTCCTGGATCTTCCACGGTCCCTCGCCATGAACAGCGCGGGCCTGAAGGTCGTCATTGACCTTGCGGCGGAAGCCACGGTCCTCGACAACGCGGGCGACAAACCCGTCGACCGTCGGCTCGCCGCTGCCTGCCAGCGTGTGAACCAGCGCCGCCGCCGAGGCCTGCGAGAACGTCTGGAAACGCCGGTTGCGCGCCGGAATGCGATCAAGGCCGGCAGGATAGCCACCGCCGACATCCAGCACCCCGCGCCGAGCGGCATATCCGAACACCGGCTGGGTCGGCGCGACAATCTCGCCGCCGGCCTCCAGAACCGGAAGATGCGTGACCACGCCGGTGAACAGCCGCACATAATCATAGGCGACGCCGAGCGCCTCGGTCCGGTGCATGACCTGCAGCTGCTCGGGATCGAGCCAGGCCGCGTTCAGCATCACATCGGTGCCGCGCGAGGGAAACGCTGTGCAGGACACGGCGCCGTAATAGCTGATCGCCGCCGCATGCACGACATCGCAATCATGCAGGATCAGCGGCGTGACCGGCACCACCGCCTTGTCGCCGAACTTGCGGCGCAGTTGCACCGGCGCACGGTTCGAGCCGACAGACAGCACCGCCACGCGCCCCTCGAGGACCGACGCGTCCGACAGCTGCAAAAGCCGTCCATGGTCGAGAACATAGGCACCTTCAGGCGCGGCATAGGGATAGTCGCTGGCGCGCTGGTCCTCGGACTGGTCTGCAAGATATAGATGCTGGTCGGCAAGCGGGTTCATCGCCGCGCCCCGGTCAGACCGAGAGCCCGGCCGTCTCGTCAAGGCCGAGCGCGATGTTCATGTTCTGCACGGCGGCGCCGGACGCCCCCTTGCCGAGATTGTCCAGCCGCGCCGTCAGCCAGAACTGGCTTTCATCGGCATTGGCGAAGACGAAAATTTCCATATGGTCGCAACCGGCAAGCGCCGATGCGTCAAGCATCATCGCCGCCACCTCGGGATCGCCGGCCTGCGGCGCGCCCATGCGGATGAAGGGGCTGCCCGCGAACTGCGCCGCATAGACATCATGGATGTCGGCTGCCATCACAGCGCGGTTCAGACTGGCTGCGTGAAGCGGCAGATGAACCAGCATGCCGGCATAGAAGTTCCCCACGGACGGCATGAAGATCGGCGCCCGGTCGAGCCCGGCATAACGGACCATCTCGGGAATATGCTTGTGCGCCAGCGCCAGGCCATACGCGCCGTGCGGCGGCATCTCGCCGGCCTCGAAACGTCCGATCATGCCCTTGCCGCCGCCACTGTAGCCGGATACGGCAGGCACAGTCAGGCCGGCGTCGGCGGCAATGATCCCGGCCGCCACCAGCGGGCGTGCCAACGCAAGGAACCCGGTCGAATAGCATCCGGGGTTGCTGATCCGCGCCGAACCGGCGACAGCATCGCGTGCGCCGTCGAACAGCTCGACAAAGCCGAAATCCCAGCCTTCCGCCGTGCGATGCGCCGTCGAGGCGTCGATCACCCGCGCGCCGACCTCGGCTGCCAGCGCAGCAGATTCCCGCGCGGCGTCATCGGGAAGGCACAGGATGGTGATGTCGCTTGCCGCCATCATCTCGCGCCGGGCGGCGGCGTCCTTGCGCTGCGCATCGTCGAGTGTCACAGGTGTGACAGACGGATGCGCGGCGAGACGCTCGTTCACCTGCAGGCCGGTCGTGCCGGCCGCGCCATCGATGAAAATGCGGTAGGTCATCGCGGTGTGATAAACAGAATGGCCGCCCCTTGCAAGGTCGGTTATAGAAGGCCAGCTATGGAAGGCCGCCTGTTGAATTGGCCCGAACGACCTGTAATGTGGAAAACATCATGAGCACCGTTGAAACACATCTGATCTCCGAGCTTCTGGACGCGGCCATTGCCGCCGGTGCCGATGGCGCCGATGCAGGCGTGGCGCGAAGCGAGGGAAGTTCGGTCTCCGTGCGTCTCGGCAAGGTCGAGGCAAGCGAGCGCGCCGAGGAAATCGACGCCGCGCTGCGCGTATTTGTCGGCAAGCGCAACGCCTCTGTCTCCACCAGCCAGCTCGACCCGGAAAACATCCGCACGCTCGCCGAGCGGGCCGTCGCCATGGCAAAGGTGGCGCCGGAGGATCCCTATGTGCGGCTGGCCACAGCCGACGAGATCGCCACCGGTCGAGGGCATCACCAATTCCGAAGGCGGGTCGGCAAGCCATGGCGTCAGCCATGTGATGATCGCCACAAGCAACGGTTTCTCTGCCAATTATCGCCGCTCGTCACAGGGCATCTCTGCCGTCGTCATCGCCGAAAAGGACGGTGCGATGGAACGGGACTATGACTACACATCGGCCGTGTTCGGCGAGGATCTCGATTCGCCGCAACAGGTCGGCGCCAGCGCCGCCGAACGCACGCTCTCGCGGCTCGGCCCGCAAAAGCCGGCCACCGGCCAGTTCCCCGTGGTCTACCACCAGCGCGTCGCCGGCTCTCTTGTCGGCACCCTTGCCGGAGCCATCAACGGCGCCGCCATCGCACGCGGCACGAGTTTCCTGAAAGACAGCATGGGCGAACAGATCACCAGCCCGGGCCTGACCTTCATCGACGACCCGCTGCGCCCGCGCGGCATGGCATCCCGCCTGTTCGACGGCGAGGGGCTTGCGGTCAGCCGCCGCGCCATGGTCGAGGACGGCGTCCTGAAGAGCTGGTTTCTCGACATCGCATCTGCCACCAAGCTCGGCCTTGCGCCGACCGGCCAGGCAGCACGCGGCATGGGAAGCTCGCCGGCGCCGGGAAGCAGCAATTTCTATCTCGAGAATGGCGACATCTCCTTTGACGAGCTGATTGCCACATGGTGACCGGCGATTACAGCCGCGGCGCCGCCGGCTTTTGGATCGAGAACGGTGAAATCACATATCCGGTGAGCGAGGCCACCATCGCCGGCAATCTGAAGGACATGTTCAAGGCCGTCACCCGCGCCAACGATATCGACATGCGCCGCAGCACAGCCGCGCCGTCGCTTCGCATCGAGGGCATGATGGTGGCCGGCTCATGAGCTTCGCTGCCCCGGCCGGCAAGCGCCGCGGCCTGCGCGACTGGACGGAACTGATCTTCAAGGATCACGGCTTCCTTCGCGTCTGGTGGCATAATCTTCACGAGATCGCGCCGGGCATGTGGCGATCGAACCAGCCTGGTCCCGGCCGCGTTCTGGCGGCCGCCCAGATGGGTGTTCGCACCATCATCAACCTGCGCGGACCGCGCGATGATGGCGGCTGGCAACTCGAGGCCGAGGCCTGTGCCGCCACCGGGATCACGCTTCTCGATTTCACCGCGAGGTCCCGCGCCGCGCCGGACAAGGCGATGCTTCACGCCACCCGCGAGCTGTTCGCCGAAGCCGAGCTTCCGGCACTGATGCATTGCAAGTCCGGGGCGGACCGGGCCGGGCTGATGTCGGCGCTGTATCTCCTTGTGGTCGAGAAACGCCCGGCGCGCGAAGCGGCGCAACAGCTGGCCTGGAAATACGGCCATGTCAGGCAGGCCAAGACCGGATTGCTCGACGCATTTTTCGAGGCCTATTTCCCCTATGAGGACCAGGGCATGGCGTTCTACGACTGGGTGGATAATGTCTACGACCCGGACGAGGTCACGCGTGCGTTTCAGGCCAAGGGCTGGGCCGTGCGGCTGACAGACACGATCCTGCGCCGCGAATAGCCGGCGGGATTGCAGGCGTCCTGACCGCCCCTACCCTTCAAGGGACTGCAGCCTGCAGAGCCGCGCATAGAGGCCGTCCGCCGCGGTCAGCTCGTCATGTGTGCCGCGCTCGACGATGCCGCCATCTTCCATCACAAGGATCATATCGGCATCACGAATGGTGGACAGCCGGTGCGCGACGACAAGCGTCGTGCGGCCTTTCTGCAGCGCGGCCAGCGCGGTCTGCACCTGTTTCTCGGAATCCGCGTCGAGCGCCGCCGTCGCCTCGTCCAGCAGCAGCACCGGCGCATCCTTCAGCATGGCTCTGGCAATCGAGATCCGCTGGCGCTGGCCACCGGACAGGCGGTTGCCCATGGCGCCAACCTCGGCGTCATAGCCGCCTTCAAGCGACATGATGAAATC
>LUMQ01001004.1_pt1 | contig 11850 bp, 13 predicted proteins | sample 729621 | NCBI WGS metagenome assembly LUMQ01 (sample SAMN03860259, study PRJNA289734) | marine metagenome | biome: seawater column; feature: ocean; material: water; isolation source: Red Sea water column Station 12 - depth 25m | place: Saudi Arabia: Red Sea | collected 2011-10-15 | depth 25 m | reverse complement strand
GTAATATCAGGATCGATTTTATTTTTTTTAGCTTTAGCTTGTACAGACTTTAAAATATGAGTAATTCTCTCATGGTCAATGATTTGGTCTTGATCATCCTTTAGCTTGGTTACTTTGTGAATTTCTTTAAATCTATCGGCAATTAGTTTTATAATTTTACTATCAATGTCATCAATCTTTAATCTAACTTTTTTGAGTTCAGCAATATTGTTATTTTTTTTCATAGTTTTACCATTAATATAGCAGTCAATAATAAATGAAAATAAAAAATTCTAACCATAAAGTTGCCATCTTCTGTGGATCGATGTTTGGTTCTAATAAAGAATATAAAAATATTGCAGTGAAGGTAACTCAATATTTAGCAAGAAAAAAATATGATATCGTTTACGGTGGTGGCGAAAATGGATTAATGGGAGTAGTAGCAAATACAGCATTAAAAAATAAAGCTCATGTTACTGGAATTATTCCTAATTTTTTAGAAAGTCGTGAAGCAATACATCGTCAAATAGATGATTTACATATAACGAAAACAATGGAGCAAAGAAAAAAAAAATTTCTTTCAATATCAGATAGTTTCATAGCTCTTCCAGGAGGGGGAGGGACTATAGAAGAAATTGGATTGGTTTTGAGCGCTTTGCAATTAGGTGTAATAAAGAATAAAAAATTTATTATTTTTAATCATAAAAATTATTGGTCAGATTTAATTAAACAATATCAAAAAACTATAGCTCAAGGTTTTGCTTATAAGAGTTTTGGTAGTTACTTCAAAATTTGTAAAAATTTATCAGAATTAAAAAAAATCTATTAATTTGTTTTTAACCATTTCATCCAATTAGCTAATTCTAAAGTTCTTAATTTAAAATTATATAATGATTTACTATAGCTATCTGGTTTTGGTTTTTTAAAATCTTTAATCAACTGTTCAATTTGATTTTTTGAAAAAAGTTTTTCATTTAAAAGTATTTTCTTCCTAGCATTCATTATTTGTCCTGTATATTTAAAATTAAATTCTGGATGGTATTGTGTGCCCCAAAATCTAGATGAAGAAAGTGCCTGAATTGAATAATGGTTATCTGATAAAACTTTAGATTTTTTTGGAAGAGTGGTTATGTGATCAAGATGAGAGGCAAAAGCATCAAAAATTTTTGGTTTTTTGTGATAAAGAGGATGTTTAACCCCATCATTATTGAGTGTAATGTTATAAGCAATCCCAATTTCGCGCCCTTTAATATTTTTAGAAACCATCCCGCCATTACAAACGCTGTAAAGTTGCATTCCCCAACAGCTACCAAACATTTTAACTGGTAATTGTGATAATTTTTTCATGAGAGAAATTTGGTTTTTAATTTCTTTGGTATTGTCATAAATATTTAAACTGGAGCCCGTCCAAACTATTCCATCAAAAGAGAGAAAAAAGCTATCGTCATAAACTTTTTTTAAATCCATAGACGGATAGATAAAATTAGTTTTAATTTTGGGATTAATAAATTTTAATTGGTCTCTGTAAAATTCACAAATGGGTTGTAATTTGTATTTAGCTAATTTTGCCCAACCATTTTTATCATAACCATTAACTATTAGTAAATTCATGCATATTTAATATAGTTAGTTTGTTTAAATGTCAGCATTTATCTATAAATCCTTATCCGTTTTATTCTTTGTTTTAATGAGTGTCTGCATTAAAGCTACAGGTGATCATATTCCATTATTTCAAGTTGTTTTTTTTAGAAATTTCTTTGCCTTAATTCCTCTTTTTTTTGTAATTTATTTTCTTAATCTAAAAATAGCATCAATTAATAATTATCCTTTGCATTTTGGAAGAGCGATTATTGGTATCTCGGCAATGAGTTTATTTTTTATCTCTATACGTTATGTACCCCTTGTTGAAATGCAAACAATAAGCTTTTCCTCAGTTTTTTTTATTTCAATTCTGTCAGTTTTCTTTTTGGGAGAAAAAATAGGATACCGAAGAATACTAGCTGTAATTGTAGGTTTTATAGGAGTAGTGATAATTCTTAATCCTGGTGCAGCATTATTTTCTAATTATTCATTTTTACCATTGATAGCTAGTTTTTTTCTATCTATTGCTGTTATTTTTCTAAAAAAAATTTTACTGACAAATAATAATATTTTATCAGTTTGGGTATTTACCGCCTTATGTACATGTATCAGTTTATTTTTTTATAATGATACTTGGATATGGCCTCAAAATTATGATCTTTTATTTATGGTTGCCTCAGGTTTTTTAGGCTTTATTGCACAAATTTGTCTGACAAAATCTTTTCAATTAGCAGATGCTTCACTATTAGCACCACTAGATTTTTCATCAGTCATTTGGTCTTTTTTCATTGGTTATATCTTTTTTCAAGAATTTATTACTTTAAATGTTTTTATAGGAGGATTGATTATAATTTTGAGTGTCTCTTATATTTTCTATCGAGAAAGAGTTTTAAAAAAACAGATTGTTCTTGGAACAAATAAGCAATTTTAACCTAAGAATCTTGAAATAATTCTTTCTAAAAATATTCCTGCAAAAATTACCAGACCTCCACCAAGATAAACTTGCCAGAAACTGGTAAGTAATTTGCTTTTCATATACTTCCACTTGATGATAGCTATTAAAGCCAGTTCAAAAATAGTGATTATAATAGCTAAATCCTTTGCTAAATTTATATCATCAATCAAAAAAGGCAAAGTGTGCAACATGCCACCGATGAATGTTGCGACTCCAGTAATTATTCCTCTAATTACCGGAGAACCTCGTCCCGTTAACTTACCATCATCACTAATTGCTTCTGCTTGCCCCATGCTTATCCCAGCCCCAACAGATACTAGAGTTCCTGCCATAAATGCAGTCTTTGCATCTCCAGAAACAGCAAAACCAAAAACAGGAGCTAATGTTGAAATAGAGCCATCCATAAATCCTAATAAAGAAGGTTGAACTATCTTTAAAAGAAACTGCTCATCCTTATTCATTTTAGAATTATCAGCCATGAAATTAATTTATAATTAATTTTTTATTAATAATAGTTCAATTAGACTTTCAATTAAATTTTTGATAATTAGAGTTTATGGAATTTTTACACACTATGGTTAGAATAAGTGATTTAGATGAGTCACTAGACTTTTATTGTAATAAACTTGGATTAATTGAATTTTCTAGAAAAGATAATGAAAAAGGTCGTTTTACACTTATCTTTTTATGCGCCCCAGAGGATAAAAATCTTGCTGAAGAAAGTAAAAAACCTTTAATAGAGCTGACTTATAATTGGGATAAGGAAGAGTATACAGGTGGCAGAAACTTTGGGCACTTAGCCTTTAAAGTAGATAACATTTATGAGACTTGCCAAAAATTACAAGATAATGGCGTAGTTATCAACCGCCCTCCACGAGATGGTTATATGGCTTTTATTAATTCCCCCGATGGCATATCAATCGAGTTACTTCAAAAAGGTGATAAACTAGAACCACAAGAACCTTGGTCAAGTATGGAAAATACAGGTAGCTGGTAATAAGCTAATTTAAATTTTAGGAAATTAAATTATTTCATTGTTGGCATGTTCAGGGAAGCCCCTGCAACATCTTCAGGCCATCTAGAGGTAATTGTCTTTCTTTTAGTATAAAAGTTAATTCCTTCTTCGCCATGCATCCCATGACCTCCAAAGATTGACCCCTTCCAACCACCGAAGCTATAAAAGGCCATAGGTACAGGAATAGGGACATTAATCCCAACCATACCAATTTGAACATTTTTCATAAAATTTCGAGCTAAGGTTCCGTTGGAGGTATAAATTGAAGTACCATTTCCAAATTCATGATTATTGATGATATTTATGGCATCATCAAAATGATCTAAATTAACGACCGATAATACAGGACCAAAAATTTCTTCTTTATATATTGTCATATCAGTTGAAACATTATTAAAGATTGTTGGGCCAACAAAGTTTCCGTTTTCAAATCCTTGAAGATTAATATTTCTTCCATCCATTTCGAGAGCGGCTCCCTCTGATACTCCCTTTTCAATATAACTTAAAACTTTTTCTTTATGTTCTTTGGTAATCAAAGGTCCCATTTCACTTTGAGGGTCAAGAGACTCTCCAACTTTTATTTGAGAAGCTTTTTCTTTAAGAAGCTTCATAAAAGGTTTTTGAATCTTACCAATAGGGAGTGCAACGGAAGTAGCCATACATCTTTCTCCAGCTGATCCAAAAGCAGCACCAATTAAACCATTAACGGCATCCTCTAAGTTTGCATCTTCCATAATTAACATATGATTTTTTGCACCGCCCAAGGCTTGAACACGTTTATTGTACTTTGCGCACTCTGTGTAAATATATTTTGCTACAGGAGTTGAGCCGACAAAACTTACTGAAGAAATGTCAGGGGATTGGAGAATTTTATCTACAACACTTTTATCTCCATTGACAATAGTTAAAACATTTTCTGGTAATCCTGCCTCATTTAATAATTCGCCAAGCTTTAATGAGCACTGTGGAACTTTCTCTGAAGGTTTAAGCATAAAAGCATTCCCGCATGCTATTGATATAGGGAACATCCACATTGGAACCATTGCTGGAAAATTAAAGGGAGTTATTCCTGCACAAAGCCCTAGCGGTTGTTTAATATCAAAAGAGTCAACATTAGTTCCTACATTTATAGAGTGATTACCTTTAAGAAGGTGAGGGATACCGCATGCAAAATCTACTACCTCTAAACCCCTTTGCAAAGAGCCCTTGGCATCAGAGAACACTTTTCCATGCTCTTCAGATATAATGCGAGCAATATCATCAAAGTTTTTTTCAATTAAATTTTTAAATTTGAATAAAATAGAACTTCTTTTTGTTATCGGAGTATTTGCCCAAGAGGCTTGAGCAATTTTCATTTTATCTATAATCGATTGAAATTCTTTATCTGTAGTAATTGGAATATGAGCATATTCTTCTCCAGTAGTGGGTTTAAAAAGAGAGAGTTTATCAGTAGATTCACTTTTGATGAATTTTCCATCATAAAAGTTACTAATTATTTTCATGGTCACCCAAATTAACAATATTTTTTAAGAAGTAAATATATGTCTTTAAATAGATATAGCTTCTTGATATTATCTTAATTAACAGGGGTGCTTTTTAAAAAGCTGAGAAAGGATTTCCTTAACCCTAGAACCTGAACCGGATAATGCCGGCGTAGGAAGTTAATTTCCCTACCAATGTGCAATCTTGGTTCCTTGTTAATGAAAGGATTAACGATGAACTTAAAATTACTGACTATTATACTAATACTCCCACTCCAGGTCTTAGCGAAAGAAGAATTAAAAGTGCTGACTTATGGATCTTTTAATTCTGATTGGGGGCCCGGACCGAATATTGAAAAAGAATTTGAGTCTATTTGTAATTGCGATTTAGTTTGGAATACCGCAGACTCATCAGGAGCTCTTTTATCTAGAGTTAAACTTACAAAAAATAATGAGGGTTTTGATGTTCTTTTAGGCTTAGATGACTCTTTAATTAAAGAAGCTGAAGAAAATGAATTATTTTTGGAGCATAAAATTAAGGAATTTAATTTGGATATTGATTGGAATAATAAATTTTTTACACCATTTGACTATGGTTACTTCAGTTTTATCTATGATCAAACAAAGCTTCCCACACCGCCTCAATCTTTTGATGAATTGGCCTCTAGAAATGAAATTTCATTAATAATAATGGATCCAAGATATTCAACACCAGGTTTGGGTTTAGCCAAATGGATTAACCAGGTGTATCAAGATGATGCAGTAGAATTTTGGAAAAATTTACAAGATCAAATCGTAATCACATCTAAAAGTTGGTCAGATGGTTATGGATTGTTCTTAGAGGGAGAGAGCGATATCGTATTGAGTTACACAACTTCACCAGCTTATCATTCATTAATTGAGAATAATGACAATTATCAATCATTAAATATGATTGAAGGACATGCTGTTCAAATTGAAGTTATGGGTATTTTAAAAAATGCCTCAAACATTGAATTAGCAAGGTCCTTTTTAGAATTTTCTTTATCTGAAGGCTTCCAAAAACATATCCCTCAAGGTAATTGGATGTACCCAGTAATTGATCTCCAAAGTTCTCAAAATGATTTCTATAGTGCGGCACCAAAACCAAAGTCCCTAGACCAAGTTTTTCCATCTTTGATCGAGAAAGAAAAGTGGATTTCAAATTGGGAAGCTTCATTAGTTGAGTAAATATATCAATTTAATGGGAGCCTATATGATTAGGCTTCCATATTATTTTTATTTGACCGCTCTATGTTTTATGAGAATAATGACAATTATCAATCATTAAATATGATTGAAGGACATGCTGTTCAAATTGAAGTTATGGGTATTTTAAGTAAATTTTTTAGTTTTCTTTCCTTAAATTATGAATTTAAAATTTTCTCACTTGTTGGAATTATTTATGTAACTTCATATTTTAATATAGCTTTTAATGCTAATTTCTTCTTTCGAAAGCTAGTTAACCTTCCTGAAAATTATATTAAAATTTTAAAATCCAATAATATAACCTTTTGGACAGCAATTAGATTGCAAATTCGGAGATATTTATTCCAGGGTTATAGACCTATTATAGTTCTAACTTTAATATTCTGTTCAAGTAATTTTACAATACTTTATTTACTATCAAGCTCACCTCATTTGGTGACGATTGAACTTTCAATTTATCAATCAATTATTTTTAACGCTGATCTCTATTCAGGAATGGCTCTCGGCATAATCCAGTTAATTTTAATGTTATTTTTATCGAGTTTGATCTTGTTTAACCAAAATTATGATCAATCATTTTTAATTAATAAATCATCTATTAGAATATTTCCAAAAAATAATTTAGTTTCAGTCTTATTTTACTTGGTTGTATTCTATTTTTTTATTCCTTTTTTTATTTTGATAAAAGGCCTAAGTAACTTTAATACTCAATTGATTTTATCAACAGGTTTTCTAAACAGTATTTCTAATAGTATGTTGATTTCGATTTTATCTGTTTTGATGGCTGTTTTTACTTCACTTTCTGCATTGTTTGTTTACCGATCATTCCTTGAAAAAAATAGTAAATTACATAAATCTATTTTTATCTCTATAACGATCCTTCTTTTTATTCCTTCTCTTACTCTTTCTTCAATAATTTTCTATTTAAATTTTAATTTAAATTTTATTTTTTCAAATTTTTTAATAGTTTCAGTAATTAATAGTTTTTTTATAACCCCTATAGTTTTTGTTTTTTTATCTAATAAATTTATTCAAAATTATTTATATGAGTCTAAACAATGTCTTTTACTTAATATTTCACCATTTATAAGGATGATTAAAATTGATATGCCTAAGATCAAAAATGAATTGATTTTAATAATTTCTGCTGTTTTTGTTTTAAGTTTAGGTGATTTAACTTCTGTTACTATATTCAATGATAGTTCTTTTCGAACTATTCCACTGTTTGTCTCTCAACTTTATAATAATTATAAATATGACGATGCTTTTTTTATCTTATCGATATTTATAATTTTCCTTTTCTTTATAATGTATTTCCCTAGTAGGTTCTTGAATAGAAATGCTTAAATTAGAAAAACTTTCTTGCTACTTTGAATCTTTCGACACTAATTTTAATTTAGAAATTAATAAAAAGGGCGTGGTGGGAGTAGTAGGAAGAAGTGGGTCAGGTAAATCTACATTATTAAATCTTATTGCAGGCTTTATAAAACCTCAGTCTGGAAAAATTATATATAAAAGTTCAATCTTAAATAATTTAGAACCAGCACAAAGAGATCTTTCTATTTTATTCCAAAGTTTTAACAATTTTGATCATTTAACTATTTTTGAAAATGTGATTCTTGGTATTGATCCACAGATGAAGAAAACATTTACTAATTTAAAAATAGTAAGGGATATTCTAAAAAAACTCTCAATTAATATAGATATTAATACTCAAGTAAATTTACTTTCAGGCGGAGAACAACAACGAGTCTCTATTGCTAGATGTTTAATACGAAAAAAATCATTGTTATTACTTGATGAACCATTTAATTCTCTTGACCCTGGTCTTAGAAAAAATCTTTACAATGATGTTGTGTCAATGACAAAAAAGACTCCTAATCAACTTACATTGATAAGTAGTCATTTAATTGAAGAGTTAAAAAAAATTACTAATTCATTTAACTTTTAACTTTAGTTTTTTCACTTGCTCATTATTTTTTTTATGAATTAAAGAAAGATATAAGTAATCTAAAAGTTGGCAGATTGGCAAATAGTGATTGATTTCTTCCATGGATACTTGTGAGTAAAGCGATAATTTATTAATTTGTTTTTCATTTAAATTTTCCAAATATGCAAACATAGCTAAATCATATCCTGAAGAAGAAAGTATAAAATAATCCCAATCCAAAAATAAGAACCTATTTTTTTTTATGAATATATTTTCTAAATGTAAATCTCCATGACAAATTTTATTTTGATCATAAACTTCTATATATTTCTTTAATTTGCCAATCTTATTATTTATTTTCTGATGTCTAGAGCTATGCCTGACATAATTATCAATTTCATTGATTATTTTTCTTGAAGATACCTTTTTATCTATTGAGCTAATTTTTTTAATTTGCTTAAGAAAATTTTTTAATAATTTATTATTATTAAATAATCTTCTTATACTTAGATTTTGATCAGACTTTAGCTCATCAATTTCAATAATATTCCTAGATATAACTTTATGATTGACGCTTAATTTTAAGTTATGTACTTCCCTAAAGAGTTTTTTAAATTCTGACTGTCTATCTCTAAAATATATAGAAAAAGCTAATTTATTATAAATTTTATAGATTTTTTGGTTAGTTAATATTTTATATACCGATGAAAAACCGTTATTTTTTCCTTTAAGGCTTAACATTTAATTGATTTCCCTTATTAATTTGAGATTGTTTTTCATTAAAATTTGTATACTAATCTATTTGTACTATTTAAGGCTAACTATAATTGAATAAATAAATTTCGTTTCCCCAAAAAAACTTAGTTTGAAGATTTAATGGTAGATAACCTTATTATTTAAGAAAGGCAATACGAATGACTACTGGAACAGTGAAATGGTTTAACCCAAAAAAAGGATACGGCTTTATCGCCCCTGATGGAGAAGATAAAGATATCTTTGTTCACATTACAGCTGTTCAACAAGCAGGATTAGACCGCCTAGATGAAGGTGACAAGGTCGAATTTGAAGTTGTTGAAGACAAAGGCAAATCCAAAGCTGATCAATTAAAAAAAATTTAATTGATTTTGCGCAAACTTTTTATTTTATCGTAGGCTTGATTTATCTCGGATAGTCTGTCTTCAGATTTAATGATTAATTCTTGAGGTACGCCCTGGGCTCTTAATTGATCAGGGTGTAGCTCTTTACTTAACTGAATCCATTTTTTTCTAATCTCCTCATTAGTAGCATCTTTATCAACTCCTAAAATTTTGTAAGGATTGATCTGTTTATCTAGCCAAAGAGATTGAATACTCTCGTATTGGTTTCTTTGTAAGCCGAAATATTTAGCACATCCTTCAATAAATTGAATTTCTGGCCTGCTAATTTCCCCATCTGCTTCTGCGATATAAAATAAAAGATTGATAATTTGTTCTAAGACTTGAGTTTGATTTCTAAAAATCATTCCTAGTTGTTGAGCATATTGATGGTAGTCTTCAGATGTTTTTTTTGCTTCATTAAATATTTTCCCTACATCACTTTGAAAATTTGATGGGATTTGGAATTTTTCTTTAAATGCTGATACTTCATCAGAAGTGACCTGACCATCTGCTTTAGCTAATTTCGCAGCAAGAATGATAACACCAACAGTAATAACCTCTTGTGTTGATTGAATGCCATCTTGATAATTACCGGATTGACTCCTTATTTTATCAACACTATGACCAGCGATGACGCCTAAGAGCGCTCCAATAGGTCCTCCGAGAGCAAACCCAAATGTACCGGCTAGTAGTTTTCCCCAGATACTCATGCTAAAAGTTTATTTGCTATCCACGTTCTGATTTCAAATCCGTAACGTTTATATTCTCTTAAAAGACTATCATGATCTTGTAGATTTTTTTCATAAACTTTTATTTCACTGGGTCTTAAGACTTCTTTATTAAAATGAATTTCAAACTCTTTGAGCATTGAAAAAAAAGCTGGAGCATTACAATCAGCTAAACTTACCTCATTGTGAGCCAAAAATTTATCCTCTTTGCTGATGTTATTGATTAACAAAAGATGATTTTCTATTTCTTTAAAGATATTTTCAATCATAAGCCCATCAGAGGGATGAGAGTTAGTTTTCACAAGACTAAAAAGTTTTCGAATACTTCCTACTAATTTTTCATCAACTAATTTTGCAAGGAACCTTATTTTTGAATTGATATCTGGTTGGTCTGAAAGCAAAGATGGCTCTGGATACTTCTCTTCAAGAAATTCCAATATTGCTCCAGAATCTGAAATCATTGTTCCATCAATTGACAAACACGGAACAGTAGCGGTAGGAGAGAAAGCTCCATAATTATTAATTGCTTCGACTTTGTCTAATTCAATTGATTTAAAATCAAGAACAAACTCAACTTTTGAACAAGAAACACTATGGGAATTAGTATAAAGTTTTAACTTCAAAATAATTTAATTGAAACCTCCAAATTTTAAAAAATATTAATATTTTGAGAAAAAAATTTCTATGTAAAATTTACATTAGTCTTTCACTCTATTCATAATCAAATATATTAGTAGTCAATGTCACATTTCTCCAACCCAGATTATATTGTTATTGGTTCTGGTTCTTCAGGGTCAACAATTGCATACAGGCTTGGTGAAAGTGGAGCTAATCAAGTTCTCGTTTTAGAATTCGGGGGATCAGATATGGGACCTTTTATTCAAATGCCCGCAGCTCTATCTTATCCAATGAATATGAGTCGCTATGATTGGGGATATAAAGCTGAACCAGAGCAAAATTTAAATGGTCGATCGATAGTATGCCCTAGAGGAAAAGTTATTGGTGGATCATCTTCTATTAATGGAATGATTTATGTTCGAGGTAATCCTGGTGATTATCATCATTGGGCTAAAAATGGAGCTACAAGTTGGGATTACAAAGATGTCTTACCTTATTTTCAAAGAATGGAAACAAGCAATGGTTTTCTGTCTGAGTTTCGAGGGGATAAAGGGCCATTGCAAGTTTCACGAGGAAAAAGAGATAACCCACTACATGAAGCCTTTGTAAAAGCTTCAGAAGAAGCAGGTTATACCCCTACGGAAGATTATAACGGTTACCGACAAGAGGGTTTTGGACCAGCTGACATGACAGTTTGGCAGGGGTCAAGATTTTCTGCTGCGAAAGCTTACTTAAGACCAGCACTCAAAAAGAAAAATGTTCAACTTCTAACAGGAGCCTTAGTAGATAAAATAATATTTGAAAATCAAAAAGCTGTTGGTGTTCAATTCACTCATAAAGGACAAACTAAAATCATAAGAGTTAAAAAAGATATCGTTTTATCTGCCGGCTCTATTAATAGCCCAACAATTTTGCAAAGATCTGGAATTGGAAATGGAGATCTTCTCAAAAAATTAGGCATTTCAGTACTTAATCACCTTCCTGGTGTTGGTGAAAATTTACAAGATCATTTAGAGGTTTACTTTCAAGTTAAATGCTTACAGCCCATCACACTTTATAAATACTTAAATCCTTTTTCTAAGCTGTTAATTGGAATGCAATGGACATTTTTAAAAAGTGGACCAGGAGCTTCAAATCAATTCGAAACTCTTGGATTTATTCGATCTGATAAAAATATTTCATACCCAGATATTCAGTTTC
>LUMQ01000362.1_pt1 | contig 11866 bp, 9 predicted proteins | sample 729621 | NCBI WGS metagenome assembly LUMQ01 (sample SAMN03860259, study PRJNA289734) | marine metagenome | biome: seawater column; feature: ocean; material: water; isolation source: Red Sea water column Station 12 - depth 25m | place: Saudi Arabia: Red Sea | collected 2011-10-15 | depth 25 m | reverse complement strand
TTGTTTGCCCGATGGGGAAGGAGGGGGCCGTGATCGTGGGGGGTTGGTCGCCCCGTTGCTTCACCCGCTCCGATGAGCGATGGATTGAGGGCTGGACCCAGCGGCTCAGAACGACACTTGGGGCCGGCGAGGCTTCTCCTCTGCCGCCGGACTCAGCTTGATCGTTGATTCAACCCTCGCTCCGGCCTGGCCGAAGCGGACCTCGCCATTCTCCGAAATCCTGGCCTCCATGCGTGAGGCCCGCGTGATCTGCTCTGGTTTGGTCCGCTCAAGAACCACATCGCCATCGGCCACAACCCGTTCATTACGCCAGTTCCATGCGCAGCGCCGGGCCGTCAATGTTTCCGACGTCTGCTCAACGCGACAATCATTGGCAATGATCACGGTGCCGGAAGTCTGATCCAGCTTGAATCCCCTGCCCTGCACCTTGCTGTTTTTCAAATCAGCCTGCACGGGTTGATCGGATTGAAATTGCTTCGCTGTAAATAACCAACGTGTTTGACCGGCATTGATCTGACCGCGGTCGTTCTCCAGCACCAGCGTGACCGGTTGTTGTAGGTCGAGGTAACCCTGGCGGGTGTTGCCATCCAGTCCTGAAGCACTGAGCGTGCGGCCATCGCTGCGGATGGCCTGCACCGGACCAGGCGCCTGCAACAAACCACTCTTCAGATTCCAGGTTCCACGTCCACCCCGCACCACTGTGGAAGCAGCATTGGTGCCATCAACACGGTTCAGCTGGGTTGGGCCCTTGAACTCCAGCACCTCGGTGTCCTGCTGGAACACCAGCTCGCGTGAGCGGATTTGCGCCTTGCCATCATTGGCCTTGGGCCGTTGATTGATCACCATTCGCGACTGCGATGGCGTCCAAATCAGATTGTCTCCCTCAATCGTCAGCCCCCGTTGGTTCAACTGCCGCAGCTGAACCGATCCTTCAAGAACGACGAGCTCTCCATCCCGCAACACCGTGGCGAGATCGGCGGTGATCCTGTAGTGCGGTTGATCATTCCGATAGAGAACGCCCTCGGGACGTCGTGCACGGATGGTTCGACTGCTCAGGTCGTAACGCGCCTCGGGGCTGGTGAGATCCCAGCCACGGTTGCCATCGTCGGCCCGCTGGCTCAAATCCAGCGACCGGAAGACAAAGGACGGCGTTGGTTCAAGCGCAATCGGTCGCCGCGTTGTGCAACCGGTGAGCCATGCACTCGCCACAAGGGCTGCTGCCAGACCACAACGTGACAAGCGACCCAGCATGCTTTGTTCAGAGCGGTTCATCCAGTTCCAACCGCTGCATCACCGGTGTTGGCTTCGGCAGCGCGGAACCGCTGCACAGCCTGCCCCAATTCAGCTGTTTCGACCAGTTGTCTGGATCCAAGCGTTCCCCAAGTTGAGACAGGATCCGCTCGCTGAGGTCGGGCAAGAGCGGGGCAAGCAGGAGTCCAACGATGCGGGTGGTTTCCAGCACAGCAAACAAATCCTCGGCCACGCTCTGCTCTTGACCGGGCTCCTTCATGCGACTCCAGGGAGCCGTGTCATTGAGATGACCGTTCGCGGCAATGGCCAACTGAAGGATCGACTCGGACGCGGTCTTGAACGCGAGCTGCGGCATCGCCTCCATCACCGTGCTGACGGTTTCCGCAGCCTTGAGGGCCAGGGGATGGTCAGCACTTGAGGCTGCTCCTGCCGGGGGAACGCCGTCATCGAACCATTTGCGCGCCATCGACGAGGTGCGATTCAGCAGGTTGCCGATGGTGTTGGCCAGATCGTTGTTGACCAGATCAACAAAGCGTTGCTGTTGGAAATCGCCGTCGTCTCCGAATTGGATGTCGCGCAGGAGGTACCAACGAACGGCATCACTGCCGCATCGCTCCAGCAACAGTTCGGGGTCCAGCACATTGCCGAGGGATTTGCCCATCTTCTGGCCCTCACGGGTGAGGAAGCCATGGCCGAACACCTTTTGCGGCACCGGCAGTCCTGCAGACATGCACATGGCAGGCCAGAACACAGCGTGGAAGCGAAGGATGTCCTTGCCGATCACGTGCACGGAGGCGGGCCAACCGCAGGAGGCGAGCCGATCGAGCGATACCGCTTCTCCATCATCAAGAAGCGCTGTGAGATAACCCAGCAGGGCATCAAACCAGACGTAGAAGGTGTGGCCTGGATGGTCGGGGACCGGAAGTCCCCAGGACACATTCACCCGCGAAATGGAGAAGTCGCGCAGACCTTGAGCGACGAAGTTGCGCACTTCCTGTCGTCGGCTGGCTGGGGCGATGAAGTCATCGCGCGCCACCAACTCCTCAATGGCGGATTGATAGCGGGAGAGCCGAAAGAACAGGTTCTCCTCATCGCGCCACTCGAGAGGCTTGCGGTGGATCGAACAGGAGGGCGACTCCGCTTCGGCCGGATCATCCTTGTATTCCTCGCAATCGACGCAGTACCAGCCGGTCTGCTTGCCGACAACGATGTCGCCGGATGCCTTGACCCGTTCGTAGAACTGTTCCACCAATTCCAGGTGGCGCGGGTTGGTGGTGCGCACAAAGCGATCGTCAGAAATCCCCCACTGATTCCAGAGATCGCGGTACCGGCTGCTGACCTTGTCGCAGTGGTCCTGGGGGCTCAGCTGCTGACGTTCTGCCGTGCGCTGAATCTTCTGGCCGTGCTCATCAACACCGGTCACGAAGGTCACCTTCTCCAGCTGCAGCCGCTCAAAGCGAGCCAAGGCATCACAGGCCAGGGTCGTGTAAGTGCTGCCCAGATGGGGACGATCGTTGACGTAATAGAGCGGAGTCGTAAGGGTGTAAGGCATCAGAAAAGTTCGAACTCCGCTGCACCGCAGCGACGACAGACTCTAACGAGCATGCCCATCTCGCTCCACGCCAAACAGCCCTCCTCATGACGCACCGCGACGTGGTGGTCTGGGGTGGTGGCTGCGGCGGCGTTGCTGCTGCACTGCAGAGCGCAAGATCAGGAGCAGACACGACACTGTTCACCCCTGGCCCCTGGCTGGGGGGCATGGTGAGTTCAGCAGGAGTCTGTGCCCCGGATGGCCATGAACTGACCTGTTGGCAAACCGGGATCTGGGGCGCCTTTCTGCGGCAGTTGGAGTTGGAGGAGCCGAGCGGGCTCGACCACAACTGGGTGAGTTGTTTCGGATACAGGCCGCAAACAGCCGAACGGATCCTGCAACGCTGGGTGGCGGCTGAGCCCAGGCTGGAGTGGCGTCCCCACTGCAGCCTGGAACAGGTTCACGGCCAGCAGGGTCGCCTCCAGTCTGTGGAGATCCACAGCGCCAATGGCGTCGAAAGCTTTTCCGCCGACGTGTTTGTGGATGGCAGCGATCTGGGTGATCTGCTTGCCCTGTCGTCCGCCCCCTTCCGCTGGGGGTGGGAAGCCAAGGAGATCTGGGATGAACCCAGCGCCCCCGAGCAGTCCCGGCTTGAGAGCGACGCATTCTTTCAAGAGCAACCGATTCAGTCACCCACCTGGGTGGTGATGGGCCAATTGCATGGGGAACTCGCTCCGCGCCATGCCGCAGCGATCCCGCGGATTCCGTTCGATCGGAGCACCGCCAGCTTCGGCCTCGAGAAAACCATCACCTATGGCCGTCTGCCCAGCGGCCTGGTCATGCTCAATTGGCCCCTGGAGGGCAACGACTGGCACCACAGCCTCGATCGAGCCCTCAGTGCTGATGGCGAGGTTCGTGCGGAGCTGGCCCAGGAGATGCAACGGCACAGCAAGGATTTCCTGGCGGCCCTGGAGGAATGCAGCGGTGGTTGGATCACTGCCGGTAACGCCTTCCCGGGAGCCGATCCCAGCCTGGCGTTGATGCCGTACTGGCGAGAAAGCCGGCGGCTGATGGGTCGCACAACGGTCACGGAACGCGACCTCTTGCCGATCTCCACACAAGCCCTGCGGGGACCGCTCCCCATCGATGCCCAGGGTCGCTGCACCAGCATCGCTGTGGGCACCTATGCCAATGACCATCACTACCCGGGCGAGGACTGGCCTCTCGCGCCAAAAAGTGTGCGTTGGGGAGGACGTTGGAGCGGTACGCCCTTCTGCATCCCCTTCGATGCCCTGATCACAGACTCAATCCCCAACCTTGTGATGGCCGAGAAAGGCTTCAGCGTCAGCCACATGGCCAATGGGGCCACGCGCCTGCAGCCTTTGATCCTCAATCTGGGCCAGGTGGCGGGTCTGGCGGCGGCCATGGCGGTTCGTCAGGGCTGTAACCCTGCTGATCTGCAAGTTGAGGCCATCCAGTCAGCCCTGATCCACGAGCCGCAGGCCCCTGCAGCAGTTCTCCCGATCTGGGACTGGCCGCTCTGGCATCCGCACTGGGTTAAGGCACAGGAGCAGGGCTTGGCTCAGCCTGAACACCTGGACGCCATGGGCCGCCTTTCAGGCCCAAGGGCCAGCATGCTGCTTCCCCCTGGCGTGAACCAGGCGCCAAATCAGCCTCATGAGGTTGGCCTCAGTGGCGTGCTCACCGGCAACCTCCATGAGGGCTACCACTTGGAAACCGCTGAGAGGATCTGGCCTCTGATCACCCTGGAACCGGCAATCCATCGCTGGCTATCCGACGAGGATCATTCGGGCCGAACCCTGAACCTCCGCGGCATTAAGAATCCCTGGGGGCCCTGGGTGCGGATCACTGGGGTTCTGGATCAAGCCAACTGAAGCTGCAGCTCACCGCGTACCGGGTCAGCCCGCCCCACCCTGAGTTCAAGAGCATCACCAGGAGCAGGGTCTGCTGCAGACACACAACCGACCAGATCCATGGCCAGCTCGCTCACATGAACCAGGGCCAAGCGATCCTGCGGGCGCAGCCAGCGCAGGAACACGGCCGACCAAACGGTGTTCTGATGCTCGGCGAACCACACCTGCTGCCAGTGGCGCTGATCCTCACGGCTGATCTGAATGGATTGGCGCAATGGATCATCGAGGTCATCGATCACTTCCCGCAGACGCTCTTCATCCATCGGTGCAAGCGCCGAGAGCTGGGCAATGATCTGGCGGTGGGCGACGAGATCGGCGTAGCGACGGATGGGTGACGTTGCCTGCACATAGGCCTCAAGCCCGAGGCTGAAATGGGGCATGGCTCGCGTGCCCTGCACGCCTCGGCTCAAGCAGCGCTTGATCGCCGCATCACGGGCTGGTCCCTCGGGGATTCGATCGAGTTCATCGCTGGAGGGCAGCTCCGCCGCAGGCTGACTGCGGAAGGGCAACGGCAGGCTGTGCTCTTGCCCAAAGCCGGCCACAACAGCTCCCATCAGCAGCATCGCTTCACTCACCATCAGGCGGGAGGGTGAAGGGTCAATCACCTGCAGCGTCAAGGCTCCATCGCTGCGGCGGAAGCGTCCTTCAGGCCGGTCAAACATCACGGCTCCTTTGGAACGGCGCCAGCGCATGCGCAACATCAGAAGTCCCGAGAGATCCGAGAGGGCTTCATCCCCTGGGGGTGCCAACTCGATCAGCTCATCACCATCGGTGTAGGTGAGGCCATAGCGGGGTCGGATCCAGCTGCGCGCAATCCGTTGCTCCGCCACAGCACCATCCTCATCGAGGCGAACGGCCACACTGAGGGCTGCACAGCGCTGTCCAGCCCGAAGACTGAGGGGACCGGCCGCCAGCTCCAGAGGCAGCATGGGCATCACACCCTCCGCCAGATACAAACTGGTGGCTCGACGTCTGGCTTCCTGATCAAGGGGGGAGTCAATGTCGATCAGACGGCTGGGATCAGCGATGTGGATCCAGATCCAATCGACGCCATCACGACGCTCCAGCGAGAGCGCGTCATCAATTTCTCGAGTGCCCGCATCGTCCAGGCTGTAGGTGGCCAGGTGAGTGAGGTCGATGCGTTGCTCATCCCCAGGTCGCTCTTCATTCGAAAGAGCAACAAGACGATTCGCTTCCTCCACCAGATCAGAGGGAAAACAGCGGGACCAGACGCTGCCCCTCAGGCCAATGGGCTCATTGGGATCGAGCAGCCCACGCACGATCAACCACTGCCGAAGATCGGCGGCATCTGATCCAATCGCCAACGCTGCCGACCACTGCTGGAGATCCAGGTCGGAACCCACCGCAGCGGGATTGTCTTTCAGCAACTGAATCCAGTGGCTGAAGCGCTCGTCCCAAACCGGGTCCAGCTCCAGGCGTTCAGCGTCGCTGAGGGCTCGCTCTGCCCGCAGCAACGCGAGCTGCCGTTGTTCATGTTGTTGCGCCTGCCGCTCAGCTCGGCGTTGGCGCCGCAGGCTGGCCCTCTCTTCGCGGGAGAGTGGCTGGATCAAACGGTCACGACGCCAGCGGAACAACTGTTGGTTTCCATGCAGCCAGGCCCACAGCGCTGCCAGACCAGCGAGGTTGAGCGGGGTCAACACCAACTCGCCCAGCTCGCAGAGGCTCAGCCGAGCCAATCCCCCCGGTTGATCCGTTTCCAACAGCTGCCAGGCCTCCACAACGGCCCGCGCTGATGGAGCGCTGTCCTGCACCTGCTCAGGGGCAGGTAGTTCACTGCCATCGAACAGATGCTCGGGATCGATGGCAATCAGATCGCGCAGGGGCAGGCCCTGGTCACGACGTTGACCACCAAAAGAAAGAACCGCCTTGCTGCCCTTGATGGACAGAAGACGGCCGAAGAGAGGAGAACCCTTGAGAACAACCGCGACGGTGTCTCCGGGTTGGATTGAATTGTTCAACGCCCGAGGATCAACCTTCGGGGTTCACAAACGGCAGAAGGGCAACGATGCGGGCACGCTTGACGGCGTTGGTGAGATCGCGCTGCTGCTTGGCGGTGAGGCCGGTGAGGCGACGGGGAAGAATCTTGCCGCGTTCGGTGATGAACTTCTTGAGAAGATCCACATCCTTGTAATCGATGGGATCACCGGGCTTGATCGGCGAAAGACGCTTCTTGAAGAAGGAGCTGGACATGACTCAGGAACGGATGGAGGAAAGACGGACCTGCAAGGTCACTTGATCTCCTTGTGGAGCGTGGACTTGTTGCAGTGGGGACAGAACTTTTTGATCTCCAGCCGTTCGGTGGTGTTCCGGCGGTTCTTTTCCGTCGTGTAACGAGACACGCCGGGTGAACGCTTGGCGGGATTGGACCGGCATTCGGTGCACTCGAGAGTGATCACGATCCGGACGCCCTTGTTCTTGGCCATAAAGGACGTTGCGCCGCAGGTGCGAAGCGAATTGACAAACATCGAGCTTACCCCCTGACCCGACAGGTTCAGAGCAGCTCCCCCAGAGGGGACTTCCTAAGATCGCGCGCTGTCTGGCTTAGATCCGATGCGGGTATCCATCTCCTGGCTGAAGCAGCTGGTCCAGGTGAATGAGTCCGTGGACGATCTCTCCGAGCGCCTCTCGATGGCGGGCTTTGAGGTGGACGACGTAGATGACCTCAGCGCCCGGGCCCAGGGCGTGGTGGTTGGCCATGTGCTGGAACGGGAGAAACACCCCAACGCCGACAAGCTCAGCGTCTGCACGGTGGATGTGGGAGCTCAGGACCCCATCCAGATCGTGTGTGGAGCCAGCAACGTGCGTGCCGGGATCCATGTTCCGGTGGCCATGGTCGGAGCCACCCTCCCCGCCGTTGGCTTGACGATCAAAGCCGGTGAATTGCGGGGTGTGGCCAGCAACGGAATGATCTGCTCCCTGACGGAGCTGGGCCTGACGGAGCAGTCCGACGGCATCGCCATCCTGGATGAGCTTGGGGAGTCGCTGCCGGCCAACGGGACGCCCGTGGCGCCCCTGCTGGGTCTCGACGACACCGTTCTGGAGCTGGCCATCACCGCCAATCGCCCCGACGGCCTCTCGATGGTGGGTATTGCCCGCGAGGTGGCGGCCCTGACCGGTGGCAGTTTGAGCCTGCCCGAGCTGGATCTGGATCCCAGCACCACTCCGCTGAACGCAGAACTGGATGGCTGCTTCTACTCGATCACCAGGATCGAGGGTGTGGACGGCTCCAAGCCCTCACCCACCTGGTTGCAGCAGCGCCTTGAGCGTGGTGGCGTGAACAGCGTCAATGCGGTGGTTGACGTCACCAATCTGGTGATGCTGGAGCAGGGGCAGCCCCTCCACGCCTTTGATGCCGATGCGCTGGAACAACTGACCGGGCAACCGGTAGACGCCAAGAGTTTTGCCGTCCGTTCCGCTCGCGATGGGGAAATTTTCGTGGGTCTGGATGATCAGAAGCGCACCCTCGACAGCCGTGTTCAGGTCGTCACCTGCCATGACAGGCCTGTCGCCGTTGCTGGTGTGATGGGGAGTCTCGAGAGTGGGGTGACTGCCGGTACCCGGAACATCTGGCTCGAATCCGCTCTGTTTGCTCCGCCGCGGGTTCGTCAGTCGGCCCGGGCCCTGGGCTTGCGCACGGATGCCAGCAGCCGTTTCGAAAAAGGGTTGCCTGTGGAAATGACCCTGCCCTGTTCGGCCCGTGCCTCGGCCTTGTTGAGTCAGGAGTTTTCCTGCTCTGAGAGCGGCCGTTGGGTGGGCGGTAACGGTCCCGCAGAAGCGGAACCGGTGCTGTTGAGGCGCAGTGCCCTCCATCAACTGCTTGGCCCCCTCGATGCTGCCGATGGCCCGGAGGATCTCGATGACACCAGCATCGAAAACTGCCTGACAGCCCTCGGTTGCCAGCTCTCAGCCCATGAGCAGGGATGGCAGGTGATTGCACCGCCCTCAAGACGGCAAGACCTTCAGCGTGAAGTTGATCTGATCGAGGAGGTGGCTCGTCTTGTGGGCTTCGATCGGTTTGAGGCTCACCTGCCGGATCCGCTGGAGCCCGGTGCCCTCACCCCGCGCCAGCAGGCGGAACGGCGCCTGCGGCAGCTGTTCTGTTCCACAGGGTTGCAGGAGGTCACCACCCTGTCTCTCGTCCCGGCTTCGGAGCAGGAACAGCGCATCGCCATCAGCAATCCGTTGTTGGCCGACACAAGCCATCTGCGCACGAACCTCTGGGAAGAGCACCTGCAGATCTGTGTTCGCAATCTGAAGGCATCACAGCGCGGTTGCTCTGTTTTCGAGATCGGCAACACCTACAGCGGTTCACCGGAAGCCGTCAGCCAGACCGCCATTCTTGGTGGCGTGATCTGCGGAGATCGACGCCTCTCCACCTGGGCCACCAGCGGCAAGCCGCAGGCGCCCGACTATTTCCAGGCCCGTGGCGTTCTCACCAGGGTGATGGAGGCCTTGCAGCTGGAGCTGTCTGACCGTCGCCTCACGGACGACGCACGACTGCATCCGGGTCGTGCCGCCACCCTGGTGTTGGAAGGACGCCCCTTGGGTTGTTTCGGTCAGCTTCATCCAGCCATGGCTGAGGAGCTGGATCTCCCAGAAGCCACGTATCTGTTCGAACTCGACCTTGCGCGACTGCTGGATGCCGCTACCCGCAGCAACCGTTGGACGCCGGCCTTCAAGCCCTACCCAACCGTGCCCTTCAGCGAGCGGGATCTTGCCGTCATCGTCGACCGATCCAGTGCAGCTGCTGATCTGATCCAAGCCATCCGCAAGGCGGGCAAACCCCTTCTGGAGCAGGTGGAACTTGTGGATCGCTTTGAGGGCGAACAGCTGGGCGACAACAAAGTGAGCCAGGCATTCCGTCTGCGCTACCGCGGCAAGAACGAAACCCTCACAGACGACAAAATTCAGCCTGTTCACGACAAGGTGCGTGCCGCTTTGAGCAAGCAGTTTCAGGCTGAGCTCAGGAGCTGATCCGTTTCAGCAGCGCCAACGATTCGAGGTGCGTTGTCTGGGGGAAGAAGTCCACGGGCTGGAGCATCTCCAGCTCGTAGGGGCCTGATGGGGCGAGCAGTGCTTTGAGATCCCGTGCTTGCGTGGCGGGGTCACAGCTGAGGTAAGCCAGCACGGCAGGTGGCCGCTCAAGGATGCTGTCCACCACGCGTCGATCGAGCCCCCGGCGCGGGGGATCCAACACCAGCGCCTGACAGTCGTCCAGCTGAGCAGCGAGAAGGTCGGCCACATCGCCGGCATCAAAGGCACAGCGGGAGGAAAGGCCGTTGTGCATGGCATTCAGCCGGGCCTGCTCCACCGAGTCGGGGTTGAGTTCCAGACCTTGAACATCAAAACCGGCCTTGGCCAGGGGCAGGGCAATGGTTCCGACGCCGCAATAGGCGTCGACCACCCGTGCGCCGGCGCACTGAGTCAAAAGCCAGTCTGTGAGGCGCTGAACGATCCGTTCCGCCTGCGGCGTATTCACCTGAACAAAGGTGGTGCTGCTGAGGGCGAGCTTGATTCCGCAGAACTGTTCCTCAATGGTGGGAACACCGGCGAGGCAATGGGTGGTGCGACCGAGCACCAGGTTGTTGGCCTTGGGTTGAAGGTTGAGGCAGACCCCTTTCACCGCGGGCCAACGCTCCACCCAGCTCTGTGCGAGGTCCTCAAGGCCTCGAAGCTGAGCATGGCTGCTGATCAGCGTGATCAACACGTCTCCGGTGGCGCTGGCCAGACGAAGCCCGAGATGGCGCAGCCCCTGGGCTTCGAGCAGGTCATGGTCGGCCGGCCACCCCCCTGCATCCAGGTCCTGCTTGAGAGGTTCCACCAACGCGTCCAGGCGTGGATCGAGCACCGGGCAGTGGTTCAGGTTGACGATCTTGTGGGTCTTCGGTCGGAAGTAGCCGGCCTTCAAGCGTCCGTTCTGGTCTCGCTTCAGCGGGATCAAGGCCCTGTTGCGGTAACCGAAGCAGCGTTCCGCATCAACAAGCGTGGGCTCAGGGGCAACGTCAATTCCCCCGATGCGCTGCATGGTCTGTTGAATCTGCTGGGCTTTCCAACGGGTTTGGGCGGAGTCATCCAGGCGTTGGAGGGTGCAACCACCGCAGTCATCGGCAAGGATGCAGGGAGGGCGGCGCCGATCTGCGGAGAACGTGATCTGATCCACCCGACGGCTCAACCAGCGCGACTTCTGGCGTTGCTGCAGCTGGACCGTGGCACGCTCCCCCGGCAAGAGATCAGGAACGACGATCACCCAGTTGTTCCAACGGGCCAGACCCTTGCCGTCGCGATCCAGGTCAACAGCCTCGAGCTCGATTGTGAGCCCGGGCCGCGGTTCACTGCTGTTCGGGCTGTCGACTTTGGTCATGCTCTCGATTCCCTGCCATTGCAATGGCGTAACACCCGGGCGGTGATGGGTCAGGTGAACGGGTCGAGACCACTAAACTCCACGAAGCCTGCCCAGTTCCATGAGCGTTGTCCGGGATCTCATCCTCCAGGCCGATGACGATCTGCGGTATCCCACCAGCGGAGAACTCCGCACCATGGTGGATTTCCTCGACCAAGGCGCCATGCGCGTTTCTGTGGTCAAGGTTCTGACCGAGAACGAAAAAAAGATCGTCGACGAATCCGCCAAGCAACTGTTTGGTCGCAAACCTGAGTACGTCGCCCCTGGCGGCAATGCCTACGGTCAGCGCCAGCGGGCCCAGTGCCTTCGCGACTACAGCTGGTACCTCCGTTTGATCACCTACGGAGTTCTGGCCGGCAGCACCGAAATGATCCAGGAGATCGGTCTGGTGGGTGCTCGCGAGATGTACAACAGCCTCGGTGTTCCGATGCCCGGAATGGTTGAAGCCATGAAGTGCATGAAGGAAGCGTCCCTGTCGTTGTTGTCGGAACAGCAGGTGAAGCTCGCGTCTCCTTATTTCGACTTCTTGATTCAGGGCATGCAGACGTCCACCTGATTCAACGTTGAACGTTTTCAAAAGAGCCGGGCCCTCGAGCCCGGTTTTTTATTGCCCACTTGTCTTGACTGAGATAGCTTTCAAGACCTGAAATGCGCCTCAGTTGAGACCTGAGAGATGAAAATCTGCTTTTTATTTTCTACCAATCATCTGTTGAAGTCGTGCAAGGCATC
>LUMQ01002895.1_pt1 | contig 11876 bp, 11 predicted proteins | sample 729621 | NCBI WGS metagenome assembly LUMQ01 (sample SAMN03860259, study PRJNA289734) | marine metagenome | biome: seawater column; feature: ocean; material: water; isolation source: Red Sea water column Station 12 - depth 25m | place: Saudi Arabia: Red Sea | collected 2011-10-15 | depth 25 m | reverse complement strand
CTATATACAGCTACAAAAACATGAGGCGTAGAATTCGTGCCAAACCTAGAAAGATTCATTACAATGATTAAATCTGGAATGCCATCACCATCTAAGTCACCTATTTTTGCATCAACAAAATAACCATCTAGTTCCTTTGGAGCATCAAATTCCCAGATTGATGATTGATAACCATCTTGATCAACCTCATTGTATTTTACAACTGTTGGGAAAACATTTTTATCAGGATCTAGCTCAAGGGAGATAAACTCTAATAAATTATCTCCATCTAAATCATACGACCCTTCAAGGTGTACAATCTTCTGCGCATTCAAAAATGATAATGCTAAAATAAACATAGCAGACAAAATTATTTTGTAATTAAAATATTTCATCTTATTGTTTATCGGTTTTCCTCAGGCTTATTTGTCTTAATCTCGATTGATTCTGGCAAAGCACTCTTTGCATTTTCAAGATTTAAAGTATCCGATTTAGAACTTGAGATCGCGTTTTCTATATCAGGATCAGAAGGATTATCTACCGGGCCTTGTGGTTCAGGAGCAGCCGTTTCTAATTTAGCTTTAGAATTTGTAATGATGCCCTGACCCTCTGGGTAAATTCCTTTTAAAGGATCTACAGGAATATCAGGATTTTTTTGATCAAACTGAGCTTCTGGAATTCTTCTTTCATGAGAAACTTTTGGCAGCTTACCACTAGGGCCAAAGAGAGGCTCTTCTAGATAGGCACCTTGAAGTAAATTAGTCTTTAGGGAATCTGAAAACTCTTCTTGAATCAATCTAGAGAACATAGCAGATGGTTCAAGATAACCAGCAATATCAAATTGAGTGGTTATTTTTTTAGAACCATTTTCACGAACTTTAACTTCTCCTCTAATGGCCTGCAAAGTACCTTCATTTAAAAAAACAGCCAGAGATTGAGATGGGTTTGAAGGGGTGGTTGCAGATAGGTAAAGCCCCTGGTAATTTGCACTATCTCCAGAGTCATCAAAAGAAAACTTAATCAGCTTATCTTTAAAATCCATGCCTAAACTGGTCGGGAAACCTTCAAAAAAGTAATCAGGAAATTCAAATAACTTGGGATCAAATGCTTCTGGTTGATAAGATTGAGAGATTGAATCTGCTTCTGGTGAAATAGACATAAAGATAATATTGGTCTGCATATCATGAACCATTGTAAGAGTAGTTATACTATCAGAGACTTGCTCTTTTAAGGTATATGCAAAATCGTAATCATTCCCCCTGCGTAAAAAATTTGTATTTGCAGACACGCTATGCTGGAAATGAGTAGCTTCCCCCATTGGAGGAACTTGCATGACATTTATTCCAAATGGCGCTTCACCATCAAAAACATATCTATCTTTATTCCCTTTCGATGGCGTCATTACCATTACATAATAAAGGTCAATACCAGTTTTTTCTTCTTCTTTTTCAGACAAGCCAAGGGATTCAGGGACAAGAACATTTCTTAATGTATCCTCCCATGTTTCTGCTATAGCAACAGAATCAGAAGGCCCGAATACTGTCCTGTGGAATGCAATTTCTTTATCTTCATCTGGTATTGGATTTTTAAAAATAGAATCATTTAAAGAAAGCAACGTAGAGTCTATCTGTTCAACTTTAACTGATGCTTTTGCAGCCCATATTTCACTACTCATATCAGAACTTTCAGCAGGAATATCAATTCTTTTACGATCTTTAGGCTTTTTCACTATACCAGCTTCATTTAAATAATCAACTAAAGTAGGCCCATCAATAGGCTTTTTAACTAAACCAAACTTTTTTAACTCATTATCATTAAAATAATCTTCTTTAGTAATGGTCTTGTATAGATGGACTTGGAAAAAAAATAGTTGAGATGTTTTGGAAATTAAAACTATGACAAATCCAGAGGTTCTTTTCAAAGTAACTAGTTAAATTGATGATATAATTTTGATACCTGATTTAACATTAAGTATTTTTACTTCACCGGTTCTAAATGGTATCAATAACCCCTGCTCACCTTTTTTTAAATTATTATATGATTGAACTTCAGCTCCAATGATTCCTCTAGCATTACCCAAACTTAAAATTTCAGTTGTTACATGTTTAAAATTTTCATTTGCATTAAAAATAGCAACCTTAAGAGTGTTTATCTCTGCTGAAAATTGCGCAACATAATTGCCGCCAAATGAAACAAATCCGCCTGAATACATATGGCAAAAGCCATTCTGAATTAATGGTTCACTTAAAACCTTGGCGTTTTTGATTTCCAATTGTTCGTTTTTGATGTGGGGGTTAAAAACTAAAGTCTTCCTAACAGGAGTACCAAATGAAACGGAAAGTTGTGATGAACTTCCATAAACTCTTGATAGATTTAAAGGCCTGATATTTTCAAACTCAAGACCAGATTGACCAGCAATCAGTGGCATATTTGAAAAACCTTTCATTGTACCCTGAAAAACATAAAGCCAACCATCGTCATTACTATCTGCATTGATTTTTGAAGATGCGATAAGATCTGGCTGACCATTGTTATCAATGTCTAATATGGAAACATCTGTAAAATAAGTCCCTTGAGGAAGAGTGTAAGACCAAACAGTGTCACTTATCACCTTACCTTTGAATTCAATCAATGCAGCCATCCTATCAGAACTACTGATAACTAGGACCTCTCTATGACCATCACCATCAAGGTCATAAAGACCGCTAGTCCTATTTAGTTGACCACCTAACAATGATTCATAGCACAATACAGATACATAAATGCACCAGTAAATACCAAAAATAATGTTATTTTTCCGCATCATTATACTTTCTGCCTTGAACAATTATCCACGTCAAGACGTATCTATTTTACAGGAGATTATAGAAATAAACTCCCTTACCTCGTTTACTCTAGCGAAAAATATAGGTTAAAGAACCATTTTTTCCAAGAAAAAGACCGAAAATTAGTTTTTTTTATTTTTGATCAAAATTCAGCATATATTTTCTTTTGTATTTAATGGATAGTACATAAATTGACTAGATTTCATATACATTGCGGAGAGGTCTTATATTGTGAAAAAAATAATTACAAGCATAACATTCTTTATAACATCACTTTACAGTCAATTTGATCTATATCCTGTCACTGACTTTTTTGGTGGTGGGATAGGGTATAGCCCGATGTATATAAACATTGAGGAATTAAAAGACTTGGGATTAGATCCTAAAAAATTCGACTCTCCTTTTGTTGTACACGGCGGAGAGGGCTTTGCTCACATGACAGGAAAATGGAGAATTGGAAGCTACGCCGGTGTTGGTAGCTCAAGCATTAGCACAGTCACTAATGTTCGTTTATTTGTAGATGCAGATGGAGATGGTGTACTCGATCAAAATGAAATCGATAATTCAGTTGATTACGATGGTAACTTTGATCCATCAATAGAAGCAAAGATTACTATTTCACTTGGTGCAGCATCCATAGAATATGTTATGCCTGTTTTTCAAGATCTTGAGATTTCTGCTGGAGCCATGATGGGGCTTGGAAGAATGAATTTATCTATTGATCAATATGCGGCAAACCCTAAATGGACTGAAATGTTTGATTTTTCATATGGTCCTAAAGTACCTGGCGTAGACGCTGATTCTAATTCGACTGTAAATTATTATTACGCTGTCGATAACCTTGGCAATCCAATTTCGGGGTTTAATGCGGCAAATGCACCAGGAGTAATGTCTGATCTAAGTGGTACATTTTTTAATTTTCAACCATATGTTGCTGTTAAATGGCAACTTCTTGATAGAGTTGGTCTAAGGATTAGTGCTGGATTTAACAAAGGAACTATTGGTCAAGGTCGTTGGAAACTTAACAGTAGGTACCTTATCGGAGACTCTGAAGAGTACACTTTAAGCGGTGTTACATTTAGGACTATGCTATATCTTGGGTTATAACCCTCTTTTCAATTTAATTCATTAAATCAATGTCAAAAAATCAAGTCAATCGTATTTGGCCAATGGTTCCCTCTGCCATATTTGGGTTCATAATCGCTGTCATAATTTTTATGCCAGAAGCATATTCTAAAAACAAAAACATATATAAAATTTTAAAAAATAAAATAATGGTCATGCAGCAAATTATATCTTATGTTGATCACTTTTATTTTGATGCCGTTGACATGGATAAGATAATGGATGGTGCTTTCCATGGATTAATGGAGGAACTAGACCCGCATTCGACTTATATACCAGCCAAAGAGCAAGAAAATATAGATGAACTATTCAGAGGAAATTTTCAAGGAATTGGGATTGAGTTTGATGTGCTTCATGGTTATATAACAGTGATTTCTCCGGTTCCTGATAGTCCATCGGACTATGCTGGACTTCAGTCTGGCGATAGAATAGTTGCAATTAATGGAGAAGATGCTTACAAAATAACAAAAGATGAAGTTGTAAAAAAACTTAGGGGAAAAAAAGGCACTAAAGTTGATATATCAGTCCAACGCATTGGCCAAGAAGAACCTTTTGATGTTACTATAATCAGAGACGACATACCAATCTACAGTGTTGGTGCTGCTACAATGCTTAATGAAGATACTGGGTACATATTATTGAGGAGATTTTCAGCTACCACCATTGATGAAGTAAATAAGGCCATTGATAAACTAGATAAACAAAATTTTAAAAAACTAATTTTTGATTTACGCGGTAATAGTGGTGGATATTTAGAACAAGCAGCAGCAGTATCTAATTTATTTATTTCAACGAAGGACACACTGGTTTATACAAAAGGAAAAATTTCAGATTCAAATCAAGCTTTCATCTCTGATCCAAAAAAAGGGAGAGATGATTTTTCACTCATAGTCTTGATAAACCGAGGTTCAGCTAGTGCGAGCGAAATAGTTTCTGGTGCAGTCCAAGACCTTGACAGGGGGTTGATTGTTGGCGAAACTAGTTTTGGGAAAGGATTGGTACAAAGGCAATTACCACTTGAAGGCGGCTCTGCAATTCGAATAACAATGGCAAGGTATTATACTCCAAGTGGTCGATTAATCCAAAGACCATATGAAGAAGGTGATGACTTGACATACTACAAAGAACTCTATGCTAACGACAGAGAGTCAGTATTAGATAGTCTTAGAAAATTGAGACCTCAATATAAAACAAGAAATGGTCGCACAGTATATGGCGGAGGCGGAATAACGCCAGACAAATACATTCCATATAAAAGTAAATTAACAAAAGAAACGCAAAAGCTTTTACGTAACCCTGAAAGACCGATCTTTAATTTTTCTTCTTCCTATGCTACCCAGAATGATTTAGGATATGAATCTTTTACAAGGTTTAAAAAGAACTGGGAAGTAAATCAAGCTATATACTCACAATTTTTAGATTATCTTGATAGCGATTCTATTTCTTTCATAGCAGACTCTCTCGAAATGGATAGAACATTTATCAACAATAGAATAAAAAGTGAAATTGCTGGAACAATATGGGGAAAAGATGAATCTGCTAGCATAAGACTAGCTCTTGATAATCAAGTTTCTGAAGCGCTAAAATATTTTAACGAAGCTAATGCATTCTTGGGTTACCGTAATTAAATTATAAGCTGATTATAAATAAAATTGGATATTTAAATTTTTTAAAAATATAAACTCATAATTATGGAGGTAATAAATGGTTGATTTTTTTGTACAAGGTGGTGGCTTTATGTGGCCAATTCTTATAGCTCTTCTATTTGGCTTAGCTGTAGTAGGAGAAAGAGCCTATTCACTGGTTAATTCAAGCTCTGATACAAATAAGTTTTTTGAAGATGTAAAAAGTGTTTATGATGACTCAGGAAAAGATAAAGCTATCGAGTTTTGTGAATCTACACCAGGACCTGTTGCATCAATATTTTTAGCAGGGCTTTCGAAAATGGGTAAACAGAAAGAAGAAATTGAAAAAGCAGTACAAAATGCTGGTGGTTTAGAAATGGCTTTTCTTGAAAAAAATATGATCTGGATTAACTCAGTAATTACCATAGCACCTATGCTTGGTTTTACAGGAACCGTTGTAGGTATGATCAAAGCATTTGAAGATATTAAAATGGCCAACGATATATCTCCTGCTGTTGTTGCAGGCGGTATTTCCCAGGCTCTTTTAACTACAGCCTTTGGTCTTATTGTAGCAATGATAATGCAAGTTTCACAAAACTTTTTTGTATCAATGATAGATAAGCTTATCTTAGATATGGAAGAGCAATCAATTAAAATTGTAGAATATTTACAAGACTCAAAATAATTTTTGTTGAATGATTAGGAATCGTCGTTTTAAAGGGGGAGAAATCCCAACTGGATCCATGGCAGATATAGCTTTCCTATTATTGGTATTTTTTCTTGTTACCACAACAATAGATACCGACAAAGGCTTAGGTATCGTGCTCCCACCAGCAGGCGATGTTGAAATAGAAATTCAAAAAAAGAATATTCTTAACTGTCTAATTAATTCACGCAAATTAACAGAATTGTTAAGAAAAGATTGAGTCAAAACCCACTATTGATTGTTTCTGTTAAAGCTCATCCTAAAACTGCTTACAGTGATTATGTTAGAGTAATAGATCAATTAAAAATTGCAAATGCAAAAAAAATATCCATAGCAAATTCAAACTAATGAACTTTTCAAGAAAAACACAATTATCAAGCGAAATACCAACATCATCAATGCCTGATATTATATTCATGCTTTTAATATTTTTCATGGTCACCACGGTTCTGCGTGAATACTCTGGACTACCGGTAAACATTCCAAAAGCCGAAAAGATAGAAAAATTAAAAGGTAAACGTCACACTGCACACATTTGGGTTTCCAAAGAAGGACTAGTATCAATAAATGATAGACTTTTTGCGGTACAAGATGTCGCTAAAATAATGTATGAAAAAAGAGTGTCAGATCCGCAACTAATTGTTTCTCTAAAAGCTGATGAAGAGGCAAAAATGGAACTCATCTCCTCTATACATGAAGAGCTAAGAGAAGCGGATGCTCTAAAACTTAATTATAGTACGAAAACACTAGTTCGCTAATGAAACTAAATACAAACCCATTAAAAGGTAAGTATCCAATAACTGTTAGAATTGCAGGGCTTTGTGGTATATTTAGTTTAGTATTAATATTTTTAGTATTCCCAAGATTTGTTACAGAATCTGAATTCGGTACTGTGGATCAAATTGTAATTGAAAATATTGACATCCCACAGACTCAACAGATCGACAACACTCCTCCACCAGCAAGGCCTTCCATACCAGTACCTACAGACGATGAAGATATTGCAGACGATGTAACATTAGATGACCTGGATTTTGATGATTTTGAAGCTTGGGATGCTCCTCCTGCGCCTAGTGGCCCAAAAGTAAAATTTATTCCTTACGATGACCCTCCAAAACCAATAAGCGCAATAAGACCGGTATACCCCGAAATTGCTCAAGAAGCTGGAATAGAAGGAGTCGTTGTAGTTCAAGCATTTATAGATCAAAAAGGTAGAGTGAAAGAAACTATTATCCTAAAAGGGATTCCAAATACTGGACTTGATGAAGCAGCAATGGAGGCAATTAGAAAAACAAGGTTCAGGCCTGCGAAGCAAAGAGAAAGAGCTGTTGGTGTCTGGATTTCAATACCAGTTAATTTCAGATTAAAATAAAAGCTGCTAACCTTTGATGTTAGCTCTGTGGTATTCCCAGTTCATCTTTCTTATATATTCTTGAGAAATTTCTTTAGGACACTCAGCTTCGCATGCTCCAGTGTTTGTACAATGCCCAAATCCTTCTTCATCCATTTTATCTACCATTGCCACTACTCTTTTGTCTCTCTCAGGTTGTCCTTGTGGCAATGAAGCTAACTGCGATACTTTAGCAGAAACAAATAAACTAGCTGAAGCGTTTTTGCAAGCAGCAACACATGCACCACATCCAATACATGCAGCAGCATCGAATGCATACAAAGCATCCTCTTGCGAAATTGGTATAGCATTACCATCTGGTGCACTTCCAGTATTTACGGATATATACCCACCAGATTGTATAATTCTATCAAATGGAGTTCTATCTACAACTAAATCTTTAATAACAGGAAAAGGTTTTGCTCTCCACGGTTCAATTACTATATTGTCTCCATCTTTGAAATGATACATATGCAGTTGACAAGTAGTTGTCCCTTTAAGCGATTGGCTCCTCTCCTATTGAAATTAAACGCTCGTTTAAAACATCTAACATTTCTAAGAAAGACATATGCTCATTGAGCCCAGGAACATCATAATCAACAAATCTACCCTTGTCTTTGGAGTTTTTTTGTCGCCAAACTTTCAATTTAATTGTTAGCTCTTTCATTTATTTATAACTCCTTTGAGTAGGGGTTACCTCTTCATAATTTAAATTTTCTTTATGCAATTCTGGCACCTTGTCATCACCTTTATATTCCCAAGCAGAAACAAATGTATAGTTCTCATCATCTCTAAGCGCTTCCCCCTCAGGAGTTTGGTGCTCTTCTCTAAAATGACCTCCGCAGGATTCTTCTCTATCTAGTGCATCATATATCATAAGTTCACCTAATTCAATAAAGTCAGCAACTCTTCCCGCTTTTTCAAGCTCTGGGTTTAGTTCATTATCAGAGCCAGGTACAAAAATATTTTGCCAAAAATCTTTTTTAAGGTCTTTTATCTGAGCTAGTGCATTTTTTAACATTCCACAGTTATCCCACATAATTTTACCCAATTCCCTGTGCAAACTCTCTACACTTTTTTTACCTTTAATATTGAGTAATTTTTCATTCCGTTTCCTTGTTTCTTTTTCGGCAATAACAAAGTGTTCATCTTCTGTTGATATTCTATCTGTCCTAATTTCTTTAGATAAATATTCTCCAATAGTATAAGGCAGAACAAAATAACCATCAGCAAGGCCTTGCATCAAAGCAGAGGCGCCTAACCTATTTGCTCCATGATCTGAAAAATTTGATTCTCCGATTGAATATAATCCAGGTACAGTAGTCATTAGATTATAATCTACCCATAATCCCCCCATAGTGTAATGCACTGCAGGATAAATTCTCATCGGTGTTTTGTATGGGTTTTCACCTGTTATTTTATTATACATTTGGAAGAGATTCCCATATCTAGACCTCACAGTATCTTCACCTAAATTATTAATAGCATCCTTAAAGTCAAGATACACAGCCATTTTTGTTTGGCCAACACCATATCCCTCATCACATCTTTCCTTCGCTGCTCTGGAGGCAATATCCCTGGGGACAAGATTACCAAAAGCTGGATATTTCCTTTCAAGATAATAATCTCGTTCATCTTCAGGAATATCCTCAGGTAGCCTAGAATCACCTTTCTTTAAAGGAACCCAAATTCTGCCATCATTCCTAAGTGATTCGGACATCAATGTTAATTTTGATTGATAATCTCCTGATACAGGAATACAGGTAGGATGTATCTGCGTAAAACAAGGATTCCCAAACATTGCTCCTCTCTTATACGCTTTCCACGCAGCTGTTACGTTACTTCCCATTGCATTTGTAGATAGGTAAAAAACATTGCCATAACCTCCAGTTGCCAAAACAACTGCATGCCCAAAGTAACGCTCATATTGGCCCGTAAGTAAATTTCTTGCAATTATACCTCTAGCAACGCCATCAATCATAACAACATCAAGCATTTCATGCCTATTATACATCTGCACAGTGCCTCTGCTTATTTGTCTACTCAAAGCGCTGTAAGCACCCAAAAGAAGCTGTTGCCCAGTTTGCCCTCTTGCATAAAATGTTCGAGATACCTGGACACCTCCAAATGATCTATTATCTAGGGTCCCACCATATTCTCTTGCAAAAGGGACACCTTGGGCTACACATTGATCTATAATATTTGTACTGACTTCTGCTAACCTATGGACATTTGCCTCACGGGATCTATAGTCACCACCCTTTATAGTATCATAAAATAATCTATAAACGCTATCTCCATCATTCTGATAATTTTTTGCTGCATTTATGCCTCCTTGGGCTGCAATTGAGTGCGCTCTTCTTGGACTATCTTGAAAACAAAAAGCTTTCACGTTGTAACCCATTTCAGCAAGAGATGAGGCAGCGGAAGCACCTGCTAAACCAGTACCAACGATGATTACATCTAAATTAAGTTTGTTGGCAGGACTAACTAATGGAACTTTTGACTTGTAATCAGACCATTTATTAGCTAATGCTCCTGCTGGTATTTTACTATCTAACATAAAGTGTAATAGGGATACTAGCAAAAACTAGAGGTATCAACACTGCTATCCCTTTCCCAATTAGGTTAATTGTTTTTTCATACTTTGAAGTGTTAAGACCCAAGGTTTGGAAGGCTGAACCAACTCCGTGAGACAAATGAAATGCAAGCATCAACATCGAAATAACATAAAATCCAGTATAAAAAATATTATCAAAGGCTGTAACTGTTACTGTATGCAAATCTTTGTTACCCCATTTATCAAGTCCAATATCTCCAAAATGCATTTCATACCAAAAACTTCTCAAATGAATTATTAAAAATATTAATAACATTGTGCCTAAAAAAGCCATGTTTCTTGAAGACCAACTACTATTACCTGTTCCAGTACTAACATGGTATCCTATGGGCCTAGCAAGTCTAGACTTCAAAACCAAATAAATCGTTAAAATTGAATGTAAAATAATTGATGAATATGTTATATATGATAATGCAATTACAGCAGGATTTGTAGTCATGAAAAGAGCATATGCGTTAAATTGTTTTTGTCCTAATTCTCCAGGTATGAATAGCTGCAAATTGCCAGCTAAATGACCAAGCAAAAATAAAACTAGAAAGCCTCCAGATAAAGCAGCTAATGCTTTTTGAAAAAGTTTAGAATTAAAATATAATTTCATGAAATTTCTTTTGGTAAATCATACAAATACCACATACAATGAGTCAAAAATTAAACCCTTTTAATTACTTTTTCATTAAGTATAAATGCTTTAAATAAATATATATTTTTTTAAAGGTTTACCTGATTTTTTAAAATTATTTTGCTTTTGAAAACTTAATGGGCCATGTAAAAGTATATTTTCAGAAAAATTAGAGAAATATTTTTCTTCTCCGTGTTTTCTCGCTTTAAGCCCACCAATTGAGATTTCGTTTAGGCATTTAGCTAAATCATTCCATAATAATTTATCTTCTAATGTCCAGCTATTGAATATTGACAATAATTTCTCCCTAATCATAGGGGCATCTATTAACCCAGTAACAAATGCAACAGGAGCCATTATGCTATTAAATGGCAAACAATCAATATCCCGCACTTCAATCAAATTCTTTAATCTTACATTTGTAAATATTTGATGCAATGCTGCTTTTATATCTTCTTGACTCAATACTCCCTTAGAATACTTAATTCTTAAGTCTTCACCTAGTGAGAATTCAGTTTTTTGAATGTTATTTTTACTATCTAGTTTAAATATTCCAGGGACATGAAGAACAAAATCAATATACGCATCTAAAACACTTCTCTTGTCAATTATGCCGTGATTAATTAGAGATTTACATCTACTATCATCAGTATTTTCCCAAATGTGATTCCTCAAATTTAAATTTCCAATAACTTCGCCTTTTTGAAATGGACTATGGGAAAAAAGATATGACAATACCGGATGAAGACAATCTAAGATGTATACTGACTCCTCGAGGTCTTTTCCATTTTTTATATCATAATTAATTTGAATGCTGCATGTATTTCGCATCATCCACTTGCCCAAAGAGCCTCTTTCTTCCATATTTTTATCCATTAATTGATACTTCATAAGTTTAATTAGCTGAACATCACGAGGCTCATTTAATGGGTCTACGCCAATAAAAAGAGATCTATAGCCTTCTCTATCTAAGATTTTATCTAGTGT
>LUMQ01001893.1_pt1 | contig 11878 bp, 15 predicted proteins | sample 729621 | NCBI WGS metagenome assembly LUMQ01 (sample SAMN03860259, study PRJNA289734) | marine metagenome | biome: seawater column; feature: ocean; material: water; isolation source: Red Sea water column Station 12 - depth 25m | place: Saudi Arabia: Red Sea | collected 2011-10-15 | depth 25 m | reverse complement strand
AAGCATATCAAGCCTGCTATCCAGAAATGATGTAGATGAAAAAAAACTATTCAAACCCAACAAAAAAGATACAAAACTTTACCAAAGAGCGATAACAGAAATTAAGTATTCGGGCTATATAAAAAAACAAATTCGTGAGATCAACAAAACCAAAAAACAAAACAACAAACAGATACCATCAAACATAAAATATGGAGAAATACACGGATTATCAAACGAAGTGAAAGAGAAGCTGATCAAAACACAACCGCAAACAATTGGGGCCGCGTCTCAAATAGAGGGAGTTACACCGGCTGCAATAAACCTCATCCTTATTCACTTAAAAAAGAAAGAGCTTGTTTCACAAAATGCCCGATAACAAAACATTGTTTGAAGGGCTTGACAAAGATATAAAGAATAAAATCAATAAATATGTCGATTTAGCAATTGAGTTTAATAGCACACACAATATATTTGCTAGAAACAACAAAGAAGAGGTTTTTAGAAAAACGAGGGGCTAATAGCCTTAGAGGTGGCCATTAGAAATGACAACAACCAAGGCTTTTTAACAAAAAGCTTGGCTGATTTTGAAAACAAATTTGACTATATAACAACCAGGGCTTTTGCTAACATAAAAAAAACACTTAACATCACCAAAAACAATATTCATAAAAGATCAAAATACCTTCTTCTTAAAGGAAAAATAGAAAAAATAAAAGACGAAATAGAAACAACAAACACAAAACAACTATCATATGAAATAATCAAGCTGGATGGAAAAAATGGAGAAAGAAACTTAGTAATAATAAAACCAAATGAATAAAATTATTGCAATAGCCAACCAAAAAGGCGGAGTAGGAAAAACAACAACAGCGGTTAATCTTGCCGCCTCCTTAGCTTCAACCAAAAGAAAAATACTTTTAATTGATCTAGACCCCCAAGGCAACGCCTCAACAGCTGCCGGAATAGAAGGAGCAAACAGAAAAACGCTTTGCGACCACTATTTTGACCAGGCTTTGCTACGAGGGGCTAATAGCCTTAGAGGTGGCCATTAGAAATGACAACAACCAAGGCTTTTTAACAAAAAGCTTGGCTGATTTTGAAAACAAATTTGACTATACAATTATTGATACCCCACCAACCCTAAACCAATTAACAATAGAAGCTCTTTTTTGTGCTTCTGGAACACTTATACCACTTCAATGTGAGTACTATTCTCTTGAGGGGGTGGCCGGACTGGTGCAAACCATTGAAACCCTTTCTAATAAAAACATGACTTCTAACAGGGTTTTGGGTATTGTAAGAACAATGGTTGACATGAGAAATAATCTTGCAAAAGAGGTGTCTGAAGAGCTTGAAAAGCATTTTTCAAACCTAGTCTTTAATACGCTTATCCCAAGAAACATAAAGCTTGCTGAGGCACCAAGCCATGGAATTTCTGGGATAAAATATATGCCAAATTCATATGGTGCAAAAGCATATCTTGCTCTTGCAGGCGAACTAATTAGAAGGGTTGAATATGTCTGATGATAATAAAATTTTAAACAAGGGCTTGGATGCACTTCTTGGTGAATCTCAAAACAACCAAAAAACAGTTAAGGAAATAAATTTAAACAAAATAAAACCAGGACGATTTCAACCAAGATCAAACTTTGATGATGTTAAACTCCAAGAACTTACCAACTCAATAAAAAACCAAGGAGTTTTATCTCCAATACTAGTCAGAGAATTAGGTCTTAATGAGTACGAGGTTATAGCTGGTGAAAGAAGGCTTAGAGCTGCAAAAAGAGCTGGTTTAGAATCTATTCCATGTTTGGTTGACCAAAAACAAGATCAAGATGCCTTGGTATCTGCATTAATTGAAAACCTTCAAAGAGAAGATCTCAACCCCGTTGAAGAGGCCAGAGGCTTGGACAGGCTTAAAAGAGAATTTGGTCTTACACAAGATGAGGTTGCTAGCTCAACTGGGAAAGCAAGGAGCACAATTGCAAACTCATTAAGAATTTTATCCCTTCCAGCATCAGTGCTAGATATGCTTTCAGATGGATTGATAGAAAAAGGGCATGCCAAACTGCTTGCATCAATGGACTCAAAAGAAGCTGAAGATCTAGCAAAAAAAATTGTTAAAGAGAAGCTTTCCATTAAAGACCTTAGTGGCTTGACTTCAAAAAAACCAACCAACAAAAATGCCAAACAAAAAACAAAGGACACCGATATTTTAAATGTTGAGCAAGAGATGTCTGAAAGCTTTGGACACAAAATAGAAATAGATACAAAAAATAGAAATGCTGGCAGGGTTTCAATTTTATATAAAACGCTTGATGAATTAGATTCGATAATTCAAAAACTCAAAAATAAATAATAAATTCCTTGTTTAAAAATTGATAAATTTTTATAATTCTCGCCAGAATAATAATTAATTTAACCCAGTAAATCTCAGCTTGAAAAACATAGATCTAAAACAAAAACTAACAGTTCTTCTAAACGCTGCAATTTTTATTACCGGGACAATTTCTAATGTATATTTTGCCTTTATCGCACTGGGATATATATTAACAATGCTTTTTGTTTATTTATTGGGAAGCAGGATCAAGGATGCTTTTATAAACGTTGGATACATTTGGGTATCAAAATGGGCAGTTTTTATTGTTTTTCTGATGCTCTCAGGCATTTTCTTACCAGACGTTTTTTTGTATTCACTCGCAATGTTTTTAGTGTTTAACCTTTCTGTTAATCCCGCCAGCATAATGTCACATAGTGGAGCAAAGCACTAATGGCGTCTGAATTAACCACGGAATCATACATAAGCCACCATCTTACTAACTTAACATGTGGCAAAACTCCAGATGGTTGGACATGTGATCCCTATAAAGTTGATCAAATGGGGTTTTGGGCTTTTCATGTTGATTCATTGTTTTGGTCTATAGCGCTCGGAACTCTTTTTATATTTGTTTTTAGAAAAGCTATCTCGAAAAACAGTGACTCTAACTCTGCTCCAAGCGGCATGCAAAACTTTGTTGAAATGGCTATTGAGTTTGTTGAAGACAATGTCCAATCCCTTTTTGGCTCTGTAAAAAATACACTAATTGCTCCGCTTGCATTAACTGTGTTTGTATGGATATTACTTATGAATTTGATGGATTTAGTTCCAGTAGACTTTTTGCCAGTATTAGCCGGACATATTGCATACGCTGTTGCTGGTGATGGAGTTGAGTGGATTAAAAGCCCAGAGTCATTTTATTTTAAAGTCGTCCCTACAACAGATCCAAATATAACTCTAGGCATGGCTTTTGGAATATTCATATTAACAATTTACTACAGCATTACTGTAAAAGGGTTGAAAGCATTTATTGCTGAACTCACACTCCATCCTTTCGGAAAATATTTAATACCAGTTAACTTTGTTCTAGAAATGGTTAACTTTATAGCAAAGCCAATTTCCCTTGGCTTAAGGTTGTTCGGAAATTTATATGCAGGTGAGATGATATTTATCTTAATTGCATTAATGTTGTTTTTTAGTAGCATACCAATAGGCGTACTTGGATTTGGTTTGCATTTAGTTTGGGCGCTTTTTCACATTTTGATTGTGGCATTGCAAGCATTTATTTTTATGGCGCTTACCATTGCGTATTTAGCAATGGCGCATGAAACCGAGGAACATTAGTCCTCTAAATATAGGAGAAAAAAATGGAATACAATATTTTAGCAGCTGGTTTAACCATGGGGCTTTCAGCAATTGGTGCTGGTATTGGTGTGGGTGTTTTGGGTAGCAAATTCTTAGAAGGAATTGCAAGACAACCTGAATTGGCACCATTTCTTCAAGGCAGATTTTTCTTAATGATGGGATTAACCGATGCGGTACCCATGATTGGTGTTGGTCTTGGGATGTACATGTTGTTTGCAATATAAAAGAAAGATTTAAATATGAATATAAACGCAACCTTACTTGCTCAAGCAATCGTAATGATTGTATTTGTTGCTATATGCTGGAAGTATATCTATCCTCCAATTCTTTCTGTTATGAAAGAAAGAGAGAAAAGAATATCTGATGGTTTAGAGGCTGCAAAAAAAGCCGATGATTCTCTTGAGGAGGCCAAGCTTGCTTTTGACAAGGAGCTCGATCAAGCAAAAGCTGAAGCGGCTGAAATTCTAGAAAAAGCAAATGCTAGGGCATCACAAATTGTTAGTGATGCATCATCAAAGGCAGAGGCAGAAGCAGAAAAGATTTTGACCTCAGCTTCAACAACTATTGAAAATGAAAAAAACAAAGCAAAAGAGGAGCTTAGGGAGCAAATGTCAGAAATAATTATTGATACAACTCAAAAAATTCTTGGCGATGAAATCTCCAAAGAGAAACATGAAGAGATTTTAAAAAAAGCTGCAGAGGAATTATAGGCAATGATAGAACTAACCCCTTTAGCCAGACCATATGCAAAAGCGCTTTTTGACTCTGCTGTTGAATCTAAAAATATTGATGAGATGGCAGAAGAATTAAAAATTATGGCAGCAGCATCAAAAACAGAAGGAGTTATCAATACTATAGAAAATCCATCTCTTTCCAGACAAGATGTTGTATCTATTCTGGTTAATCTTTTTGAAGATTCCATTTCAGATAAATCTAAAAAACTATTAGAGATATTATCTGAAAATAAGCGCTTAAATCTTCTCGAGACAATATATCTTATTTATCAAGAGCTTTTAGAAGATCATAAAGATCAAAAGTCGGTTGAGGTCTTTGTCGCAACAGATGTTGGTGAAGAATCAAAGAACAATATTGAACAAAAATTAAAAAAAACTTATGGCAAAGATGCCAATATATATTTTTCAAAAGACCCAAATATGATGGGCGGCCTTTCAGTAAAAATAGGAGATGAAACACTTGATCTTTCTATAAGAGGTAAGGTTAAAAAACTAATAAATCAATTAAATTTTTAAGGTGAAAGTATGAGCCAATTAAATCCATCAGAAATTTCTAGCGTTTTAAAAGAAAAAATCGCTGGATTAGATCTTTCAGCAGAGAGAAAAAACGAAGGTATCGTTGTCAGTGTTTCTGACGGTATTGTAAGAATTCACGGCATGGGTGACGTCATGTATGGTGAGGTGATTGAATTTGAAAATGGTACTAAGGGCATGGCACTTAACCTTGAGCAGGACTCTGTTGGTGCAGTTGTACTAGGAGATTATTTGGAGATCATTGAGGGCCAAAAAGCAGTTTGTACAGGAAAGGTTTTGGAAGTTCCTGTGGGTGAAGAGCTCTTAGGAAGAGTTGTTAATACTCTTGGAACTCCTATAGATGGAAAGGGTGAGATAAAAGCTGAAAAATCATTGCCTGTTGAGGTTGTTGCTCCAGGTGTTATTGCAAGACAATCGGTTGATCAACCAGTTCAAATCGGTGATAATTGGTGACAGACAAACTGGAAAAACAGCTGTAGCTGTTGACGCGATAATCAATCAGAAAGGAACTGGAATAAAATGTATCTATGTTGCTATTGGTCAAAAACAATCCACGGTTGCAAACGTTGTTAGAAAACTTGAAGAATATGGTGCAATGGAACACACCATTGTTGTTTCAGCAACAGCTGCTGATCCTGCTCCTATGCAATACTTGTCAGCCTATGCTGGTTGCACAATGGGTGAATATTTTAGAGATAAGGGTGAAGACGCTTTAATTGTATATGATGATCTTTCTAAACAAGCGGTTGCATACAGACAAGTGTCTTTATTGCTGAAGAGGCCTCCTGGTAGGGAAGCTTATCCTGGTGATGTTTTTTACCTACACTCAAGGTTGTTAGAAAGAGCTGCAAGAGTTAACGCTGAATATGTTGAACAGGTTACCGGTGGCAAAGTAAAAGGTAAAACCGGTTCCTTAACAGCATTACCAATTATTGAGACTTTGGCTGGTGATGTTTCTGCATTCGTTCCAACAAACGTTATATCTATTACTGATGGACAAATATATTTAGAAACAGAACTATTTAATTCTGGTGTTAGGCCAGCCATTAATCCAGGCCTTTCAGTTTCTAGGGTTGGAGGCTCAGCACAAACAAAGATTATGAAGAAATTAGCAGGTGGAGTAAGAACAGCTTTAGCTCAGTATCGTGAATTGGCCGCGTTCTCTCAGTTTGCATCAGATCTAGATGATACAACAAAACAACAACTTGCAAACGGTAAGGCTTTTACTGAGCTACTTAAACAAAAGCAATATGCACCGATGAGTGTTGCCCAACAAGCACTCAGCCTATTTGCTGCTGACAGAGGTTATATGGCTGATGTTGAGGTTGAAAAAATCTTAGCTTTTGAAGAAGCCCTTCATGGTTACCTCACTTCAGAAAAAGGAGAACTGGAAGATCAGATAAATTCCACTGGTGATTGGAATGATGATATTGAAGCTCAATTTGTTGAGTTAGTAGAAGACTTTAAGAAAACCCAAACTTTTTAATTAATTATGGCTAATACCAAAGAAGTAAGAAAACAGATCGCAAGTATTAAAAGTACGCAAAAAATTACTTCTGCTATGGAAATGGTTGCAGCAAGCAAAATGAAGAAAACTCAAGACACTATGCTTGAAGGTAGACCATACTCATTAAAAATTAAGGATGTCATAGCTCATGTTGCATTAGCAAATTCTGAATATCCTCATCCATTTTATGAAGAAAGAACTCCAAAAAAAGCATGCTTTATAGTTGTATCATCTGACAAAGGGCTTTGCGGAGGATTAAATATCAATTTATTTAAGCAAGTTATAGCAAAATCTGCTGAGTTGAATGAGAAAGAAATAGATTCATGCTTTGCCTTGATTGGCTCAAAGGCTTCTGCATTTTTTAAAAGCGTTGGTGGAAATGTTATCGCTGTTGCAGAAAAGCTTGGTGATAAACCAAATCCTGATGATTTAATTGGCTTGACAAAAGTTGTATTGGATATGCATAAGAATGGCGATATTGATCAAGCATATCTTTGTTCTAACACTTTTGTGAATACTATGACACAACAACCAAATGTTGATCAGTTAATACCATTGGCACCTGAAGAGCAAACAGAGTCCAACCCAACTCAATGGGATTATATATATGAACCAGAGGCAAAAGAATTATTGGATGGATTGCTCACAAGATATATTGAATCATTAGTTTATCAAGCTGTAATAGAAAACAATGCGTGCGAACAGGCAGCCAAGATGATAGCGATGAAAAATGCTACAGATAATGCAGGCGATCTTATTAAAGAATTAGAACTTTTATACAACAACGTTAGACAAGCGGCGATTACTCAAGAGCTCTCTGAGATAGTCGGTGGAGCATCAGCAGTTTAAGGAGAAAAATATGAGCAGCGGAATAGTTACACAAATTATCGGAGCGGTTATCGATGTCGAATTCGACAAAGATAATATTCCAAAAGTATATGAAGCCCTTATGGTTGATGAAAGTGGAACAACACTAGAGGTTCAACAACAACTTGGTGATGGTGTTGTAAGAACTATTGCAATGGGAGCAACAGAAGGTCTAAAAAGAGGCTTATCTGCATCAAGAACTAACGCACCTATTTCTGTACCTGTTGGACCAGAAACTCTTGGAAGAATTGTTGACGTTCTTGGAAACCCCATTGATGAAAAAGGGCCGATTGGTGAAAAATCGAAAATGCCTATTCATAGAAAACCTCCTACTTATACTGATCAATCCGCATCAAGTGAAGTTTTGGAAACCGGCATAAAAGTTATTGACCTTATGTGTCCTTTTGCAAAAGGAGGAAAAATTGGATTATTTGGCGGAGCAGGTGTTGGTAAGACGGTAAATATGATGGAGCTTATCAATAATATTGCTTTACAACACTCCGGTCTTTCAGTATTCGCAGGTGTTGGAGAGAGAACAAGAGAAGGTAACGATTTTTTATGGACAAATGAATGAGCCACCAGGTAACAGATTAAGGGTTGCTTTAACCGGATTAACAATGGCTGAAAGTTTTAGAGATGAAGGCAAAGACGTTCTTTTATTTATAGATAATATATATCGTTACACCTTAGCAGGGGTTGAGGTATCAGCACTTCTTGGAAGAATGCCTTCTGCTGTTGGATATCAGCCGACTCTTGCTGAAGAAATGGGTGCGCTTCAAGAAAGAATTACATCAACAAAGACAGGATCAATTACATCTATTCAGGCTGTATATGTTCCTGCTGATGATTTAACCGACCCATCACCAGCTACAACTTTTGCTCACTTAGATGCAACAGTTGTACTTTCAAGACAAATTTCTGAGTTGGGGATTTACCCTGCCGTTGACCCACTTGACTCTACAAGTAGACAACTTGATCCATTTGTAGTTGGCGATGACCACTACGAAGTTGCTCAAGGAGTTCAAAAAATTCTACAAAGATATAACGAGCTTAAAGACATCATTGCAATTTTGGGAATGGATGAGCTGTCTGAAGAAGATAAAGGTTTAGTTGCAAGAGCAAGAAAAGCACAAAGATTTTTATCACAACCATTTTTTGTCGCTGAAATTTTTACTGGCACACCAGGCAAATATGTTTCCCTTGAAGACACGATTAAAGCTTTTAAAGGAATATTAAATGGAGATTATGATCATTTACCCGAACAGGCTTTTTATATGGTTGGAACAATTGAAGAAGCTGTTGAAAAAGCTAAAACTTTATAAATGAGCAAAACCATGAAAATCAATATTGTTTCATCAAGTGAAGAAATCTATTCTGGTGAAGCGACTATGGTTTTTGCAACTGGAACGCTAGGCGAGTTAGGTATTGCTCCAGGCCATACTCCTTTGCTAACAGGTTTAGCTGCTGGGCCTGTCAGAGTTCAAAATGGGTCAGAAGAAGAGGCTTTCTTCTGTTCTGGAGGCTTTCTAGAAGTCCAGCCAGATTTGGTGACAGTTTTATCTGACACTGCTGAAAGGGCTGAGAGCCTTGATGAGTCAGAGGCAATAAAAGCAAAGGAAATCGCTGAACAAGAATTAGCCAATAAAGACACATCTATTGATTATGCAAAAGCATCAGCCCAGTTAGCTGAAGCGGTTGCTAGACTTAAGACTATTCAAAAACTTCGCAAAAAACAGTAAGGTATTCATTTAACCTTAATTAAATTGTGAACATACACACTATAATTCTAGCCGCTGGAGAGGGGTCTAGAATGAAATCTAAAAGAGCAAAGTCCTTACAAAGGGTTGGTGGAAAAACCATGCTCGAAATGATTTGTAAAACTGCAGAAAGCATAAGTGCAAAAATAACCCTTATTGTAGGATTTGACAAAAATTCAATTATTAACGAATCTAAAAGCTTTGATTTTGAAATTTCTACATGTGAACAAGCTTCACCTATTGGCACGGGGGATGCAGTCAAATGTGGAATAAATGAAGTTGACGACGCTGATAAGGTGCTTGTTCTGTATGGAGATGTTCCTTTAATAAAAAAAGAGACCTTGGAAAATTTAGTTTCTACAGATGATAAGAGTCTTACAATACTATCCACTAAAGTCGATAATCCATTCGGATATGGAAGAGTTAAAAAAGATAATGATGGAAATGTAACTCAAATCATTGAAGAAAAGGATGCATCAAATGCGGACAAAAAAATATCTGAAATATTTACTGGTATTCTGTGTTGTAACAAAGTTCTGCTTGCAGAAGCGCTTGAAGAAATAAAAAATGATAATGCTGCTGGAGAGTATTATTTAACTGATATAGTTTCTATAATTAATAAAAAAGGGTTTAAAATTAAGACATGTATTGTTTCCAATGAAGAGGTGAAAGGAGCAAATACTAAAAAAGAGTTATCAGAGTTAGAGGAAACATTTAGAAAAATGAAATCAAAAGATCTTTTAGAAATGGGTATTACTGTTTCTGATCCAAATAGAGTTGATGTCAGAGGAGAGGTTTCTGCTGGAACAGACTGCATTATAGATGTAAACGTAATCTTAGATGGAGTTGTAAAGCTTGGTGACAATGTATCAATAGGACCAAATACAATCTTAAAAGACGTTGAAATAGGTAACAACACTTCCATTGAAGCATTTTCTCATTTGGTTTCATCAAAAGTTGGTAAAGATTGCATAATTGGTCCATATGCAAGACTGCGTGAAGGCAGTCAAATCGATGATTCAGCAAAAGTTGGTAATTTTGTAGAGACTAAAAAAACTACTCTTGGAAAAGGGTCAAAAGCAAATCACTTTGCATACTTAGGCGACGCAGAAATTGGTAGTGGATCAAACATTGGAGCTGGAACAATAACATGTAATTATGATGGAAAGGATAAACATCAAACCAAGATTGGAGATGACAGTTTTGTTGGGACAAACTCATCATTAGTTGCACCAGTAACAGTTGGTTCTAATGCATATGTGGCTGCAGGTTCAGTTATTACAAAAGATGTTCCAGATAATGCTCTTGGTGTAGGAAGATCAAAACAAAATAATGTTGAAGATTGGTCTAAAAACAAGGACTAAAAAAGATGTGTGGAATTATAGCTGCTGCCTCAAATCGTAACGTTGGTAAGCTACTAGTTCAAGGGCTTCATAAAATGGAATACCGTGGATATGATTCTGCGGGTATAGCGCTTCATCAAAAAGATCAAATCGCTCATTTAAGAACCTTAGGTAAAGTCAAATTGCTTGAAGAAAAGATGATTGCTGAAAAGCCAAAGAGTAAACTCGGTATTGCACATACCAGATGGGCAACCCATGGTGAGCCATCCGAAGAAAATGCACATCCTCATAAATCCAACGAAAGGGTTTATATAGTTCACAATGGAATCATTGAAAATTATCTTGATCTAAAAGAATTTCTTAAAGACGAAGGTTACTCTTTTTCATCTCAAACCGACTCAGAGCTAATTGCTCACTTGCTTGAATATTTTCTAAGCAAGGGCAATTCAATGGTCGACTCAATGTATTTAACAAAAGAAAAACTTGATGGAGCATATGCAATAGCGGCTATTGATAGAGAGAATGACCAAAATATAGTGATTGCCAGAAGCAAATCACCCCTTTTAATAGGGATTGGCACAGATGAATTTTTAGCCGCCTCAGACCCGCTTGCAATAGGCCAACTTACCAATGAATTTATATTTCTTGAAGACGGTGATGTTGCTGAGCTTACTTCAGAAAGCTACACAATTTTTGATGATACTAAACAAAAGGTTAGTAGAGAAATTACACATATTGATATTTCAAATCAAGCGACCTCAAAAGGTGAATATAAACACTTCATGGAAAAAGAAATCTATGAACAACCTGATGCAATATTGAATACTATCGATGGAAGAGTGGGTGGAGATGATGTTTTGGAAAATATTTTTGGTTTAGGCTCATCAGATTTATTTCAGAAAGTTAAAAGAATTCAAATAGTTGCTTGTGGAACAAGCTTACATGCTGGAAGAGTTGCTGCTAATTGGTTTTCTGCAATTTCAGAACTTCCAACTCAAATCGATTATGCCTCGGAATACAGATATAGAAATCCTCATGTTGATGAAGACTCACTTTTAGTAACAATTTCACAATCCGGTGAAACTGCAGACACATTGGCCGCCCTCAGATACGCAATAGAAAAAGATTACTTATCTACTCTTTGTATATGCAATGTTCCAACAAGCTCGCTAGCTAGGGAGTCAGATTATTCAATATTTACAAACGCTGGACCAGAAATTGGAGTTGCTTCTACTAAAGCTTTTACTACTCAGCTTGCGGCATTAATGTTGTTAGCTCTATCTTTGGCAAAAAGCAGAAATAGAAATCCTAAATTAAGAAAAAGAATAATTACTGCGTTAAGATCATTACCAGATACAGTTCAGGAAACATTAAAACTTAAAGATGAAATATTAGAAATAGCACCTGAAATTGCATCGAAAGATAATGCTTTATTCCTTGGAAGAGGTATTTTTTATCCGATTGCAAAAGAA
>LUMQ01000804.1_pt1 | contig 11921 bp, 10 predicted proteins | sample 729621 | NCBI WGS metagenome assembly LUMQ01 (sample SAMN03860259, study PRJNA289734) | marine metagenome | biome: seawater column; feature: ocean; material: water; isolation source: Red Sea water column Station 12 - depth 25m | place: Saudi Arabia: Red Sea | collected 2011-10-15 | depth 25 m | reverse complement strand
GAGTAATGCGTGCTATAGGAGGGGGTGCTGGAATAGGAGCCCTTCCAGAATATATGAGAATCTCTAGTAATAATTTAGTTCCCATTCTTCCCGATGCTAAGACACCAAAGGCAGTAATTTATTTCACTTATCCGCCTGAACTCAAAGGATCAAAAAAAATTGAAGCTTTGAGAGATTTTCTGGTTAGAGAGGTCAATAAAGAGAAAAAAGATTAATCTTTTTTAATAAATTTTTTATTACAATAATTGCAAACAACTTCCTTGTTTTTATCTATTTTGAAATAAACTGCGGGATGGCCTAAATCCCCAGTTCCCCCATCACACACTACTTTATCTGTTGATGGAGCGACAATTTCAATTTGCTGTTCTTGTTTTTCTTGCATTATAAGGAAACTAATTCTGCAATAAGATTAGTATATTTTTTAGGATCATCAAGGTTTTCCCCCTCCATTAATTTTGCATGATCGTAAAGAATTTCACTAAATTTATCTTTTGAGTTTTTATCTAAGGACATGACTTTTGAAACAAGACTGTGGTTTATATTGATTTCAAGTATTCTTTTCTCATCTGAAATCGTTTGGTTATTTGCAGCCATCAGTTTTTTTAAATGCATATCCATATCATTTTCATCAGCTACTAAACATGAAGCGCTTGTTGTTAATCTTTTAGATACCTTCACATCTTTAACCTTGTCTTTTAAATGATCTTTTAGATAGGAGATAAAATCTTTGTTTTCTTTTGGTTGTTCGCTCTCTTTTTTATCATCTTTACTGTCCTCTAGATCTACTTCGCCTTTTGTAATAGATGTAAAATCGTATTCTTTGAATTTCATCTTCATAGGCATCCAGAACTCATCCACAGGATCAGTAATCAATAAAACATTAATATTTTTATTTTTGAATAGCTCCATTTGAGGGCTGTTCAGTAAGTTTTCTTTATTTTCACCTGAGATATAATAAATTTTCTTTTTATCATTCGCATAATCATTGATGTATTGGTCTAGGGTGATCATTTCATCTTTTTCAGAACAATGAAAAATTGAAAAATCAAAAATCTGATCATGAAAATCATTGAATTCATACAAACCCTCCTTGATAACAGGGCCAAAGTTTTTCCAAAAAGCTAAAAATTCTTCAGGTTTTTTCTTCTTAAGTTCGGATAGTTCTTTGAGTATTCGTTTCGTGATAGCAGTAGATATCTTATTTATCACGGCATTATTTTGTAATATCTCTCTTGAAATATTGAGACTTAGATCCTCCGTATCGACTACTCCTGGAATAAAACGAAGCCATGCAGGAATAAGGGAGTCTAGTTTGTCAGAGATAAATACCTTATTCACATAGAGTTTTAATTTATTTTTTCTATCGGGATGGTAGAGATCTTGTGGTTGAGATTTTGGAAGATATAAAAGAGCTGTGTAATTCACAACACCTTCTGCTTTAAAATGAATTGTTTGTAAAGGTTCATCATAATAGGTCGATGTTTGGTTAAAAAATGACTTATATTCGTCTTCTTTAATTTTAGTTTTATCTTTGAGCCATATAGCTTCTGCTGAATTTACCTGTTCTTCCTTTTCCTCTTTGTCTTTTTTTTCTTTTTTCTCTTCTTCAGAGGTAACAAAAATAGGAAATGGAACAAAATCTGAATATTTTTTAACTATTTCTTCAATTCTATATTTACTTAAAAACTCATCCTCATCTTTTTTGATAGATAGAGTGATTTCTGTACCAGACATATTAAATTCTGTTGGTTCAATAGAAAAAGTACCCTTGCCATCAGATGTCCATAAATAGCTAGAAGAGGAGTCATATTTTTTCGATCTTACTACAACTTGATCGGATACCATAAACGATGAATAAAAACCTACACCAAATTTACCTATTTGATTAATGTCACCTTTTTTATCGCCTAATTTTTTAATAAAATCTTCCGTTCCTGATTTTGCAATAGTTCCAAGGTTGGCTTGCATATCATTCTCATCCATGCCAATACCATTATCTTGAATTGTAATCGTCTTATTTTTTTCGTTTACGTGAATTCTAATCTCAAACTTATCTGTTTTTTTGACATTGGTATCTGTTTGACTAACATAACGTAATTTTTCACATGCATCTGATGCATTTGAAATTAATTCTCTTAAAAAAATCTCTTTTTCTGTGTAAAGAGAATTTGCAACAATATCTAGAAGTTTGGATACTTCTGTTTCAAATTTTACTGTTTTCTTTTCCGCTTGTTGTTTAGTCATTTTTTTCTAATATCCTTTTATATCGAATGTTTACAAATGATAATACTGAGTGTTCTACTAAAGTTACTGTCATTTCACAAAATAAGTTTGATAAGTGGCTTGAAAAACAACCCACTTTTATAAGAAATTGGTGTTTATCTAATAATTTCAAGGGCGAAAATAGCAAAATTTTAAAAATTCCCTATCCAGATGGCCGCTTAAAAGAGGTGTTAATAGGAGAGGGATTAAATCAAGACTTATCTGGTGTAGCTGATTTTTCCTCTAAAAATAAAGGAAATTATTATTTATTTATTAAGTTTGCAGATTCTAAAGAAATAGAAATTCAAAAGGCATGGGCTTGGGGAGGGTATAAATTCAATAAATCATCTCCAAAAAATCTAATTTATGTCAAAAATCCAGAAACTTTAAGATATCTCGATCATTATTTAGAATTTACCAATTTATCTCGAGATTTAATAAATACCCCAGCAAATGAACTAAATCCAAAGTCTTTCCTAAGTTTAGTAAAGAGAAATAAGTTTTTTGAAAAATTTATTTTTACAGACTACAGCCAAGCTGAAATTAAATCAAAGTTCCCCTTAACATATGCTGTTGGTCAATCTTCAACCATCAAACCAGAAATTTTACATATCTCAAATAAAAAAATTTCAAAAAAAGATAAACCGATTGTCATCATTGGTAAAGGAGTCACCTTTGATACGGGTGGAGTAAACATAAAACCAGGTAATTCTATGCGAAATATGAAAAAGGATATGGGTGGTGCAGCAATCGCAATTTCTTTATTTCTGATGGCTAATAGTTTATTGAAGAAATCAAAAATTATTCTGATTATTCCTATGGCTGAAAATTCAGTATCTGGAAATTCAATGAGGCCAGGAGATATATATTCTTCCTCTACCGGAAAAAAAGTTGAAATATCACACACAGATGCTGAGGGAAGGTTGCTTTTAGCAGATGCGATAGAGTTAGCAAATACTTATAACCCATCTTTGATTATAGATTACGCAACTCTAACAGGAGCAGCTAGGGTGGCATTAGGTGAAGATATCCCAGCTTACTTTAGTAATGATGAAGATGTTGCAAAAAAAATTGATACTTTAAATCAAAAAAAAATTCGCGCATGGAGACTTCCCCTTTACCACCCTTATAAGAATAAACTCAACTCTCAATTTGCAAATTTATGTAATGCTTCTCTGGATGGCATGGCAGGATCAATAACAGCTGCTTTGTTTATTGAGGATTTTATTGAAAATAAAAAAACACCTTGGATACACTTCGATACCTACGCTTGGTCATCAGGTTCAATTTTAAAAACACAAGGTGCCGCTCTTCAAGGATTGGATATTATGATTGAATATCTTAATAAAAACTTTTCATGAGAAAGTTTTTTTTTGCTTTGGCGATCATTTTATCTGGATGTGTCACTGACAGAAACTTTAACCAATCTAATGTGTGTGATATTTTCAAGACTAATCCTCAGTGGAAATCATATGCCGAGAAAACGAAGGAAAAATGGGGGGTTCCAGTAAGTTTGCAGCTTAGTTTTATTAAACAAGAATCCTCCTTTAATAGAACAGCTCGACCACCCAGACAAAAAGTATTAGGTTTTATACCCGGTCTTCGACCTTCTAGTGCTTATGGATACAAATCAGATGTATACAATCATTACTTAGCATACCATGAAGGCAAAGGTGGTTTTCAAAAAAAATCTTATAATAAAAAAAAATGGCTATTAGGTGTTGCAGAAAAAGTTGAGCGTCAAGCAAAAGAGTATTCTAATCAAATAAAAAAATGTAATTTTCATAAAAATAGTGTGTTTTAATTGTTACAAAAATCAGATTTAGTAAATTATTTTTACTCAAGCTTCACCAGTCCTGAAGCTAAGGGAATTGGAACTGAGCATGAAAAATTTATTTTTCATTGCAAAGATAAAAAAAGAATAGAATTCGATGGTTCAATTAGTATTCAAAACCTTTTTCAATTTTTAATTGAAAAGGGGTGGCAAAAAGGCGAGTACAATGCTTTTAATCAATTAATATCTTTATCAAAAAATGGAGCTAGTGTTACTTTAGAACCTGGTTGTCAGCTAGAACTTTCTGGTAAAATTTTAAAAAACGTCCACCAAACCTGCACTGAAACATATGAACATTTACATGAACTTCAAGAATATGCAAAACTAAACAACCTTTGCATTATCGGATTAGGCTTTGATCCTATTTCTAAAAGAGAAGATATAGAATTTATCCCTAAAGATCGGTACCGTATCATGCAAGAGTATATGCCTAAAGTTGGTTCTAGAGGTCTCGACATGATGACCAGAACTTGCACTGTTCAAGCAAATTTTGATTACTTTGATGAAAAAGATTTAATTAAAAAATTTGTCCTTGCTAATAGATTGCAACCTTTAGTAATGGCATTATTTTGCAATTCACCTTTTAGAGAGGGTTCGCATAATTTTATTAAGAGCAATAGAATTCATACTTGGCAAGACACTGACAGTGAGAGATGTGGTATTAAAAAGGAATTTTTGGATCAGTCATTTAACATTGAAAAATATGTTGATTTTGCCCTAAAGGTTAAAAATTATTTTTTAAAAATAAATGGCAAACATATTGATACAACTTCATATTCTTTTCATGACTTAGTTACAAAAACACCGAAAGAGAAAAACATTAAAGAATATAATTTAACAATTAGTGATTGGATAAATCACCTTTCTACTATTTTTACTGAGGTTCGACTTAAGTCCTATTTAGAAGTAAGGGGCGCTGATGCAGGAAAGTGGGAGATGATATGCGCCTTACCTGCATTTTGGACAGGTATATTATATGATGAGCAGAATTTAGATGAGTTATGGGAAATAACTAATGAGTGGAGTAAAGAAGATATACTTCAACTTTACCAAGACGTGGCTAAGAATGGATTGCAATGTTATTTCAATAATCAAGCCCTTCATGAATTAGGCAAAATGATTTTAGATGTCTCAACTAGCGGTTTGCAAAGAAGAGGCTATCTCAATTCTGAAGGTCAGGATGAAAGCATACATCTTAAAAAATTGAAAAATATTATTGAAGATCAAAAAACACCCGCAGATGTTTTAATTGATGAATATAATCTTTCAAAAGATGTTATTGGTATTTTGAATAAGCCTTATTATTAAAATGATTAAAAAATTTTTATTTCAAATGGATGATCCTACAAAAATTAATATTAAAGAAGACTCTACGTATATGCTGATAAAGGAGTCTCTTTCCAGGGGTATTCGATGTTTTTATAATTCTCCAAGTTGGGTATATGCATCTTTGAATAAATATAATCAAATTAAATCTAGCAACTTAGAGTTATCTTTAACTAAGAGTGGAAAACTCACTTATAAAAGTAAAAAATCTAAAGATACAAATCTTGAAAAATTTAATGCAATTTTTATCCGACAAGATCCTCCTTTCAATATGGAATACATTTCTAATACATATTTACTCAGTCAGCTTCAAAACCCTGTTTTGATTAATGATCCTAGTGAAGTTCGAAATTTTCCTGAAAAACACATAATGATGAACTTTCCTGAATTAACACCACCCACTTTGATCTCTTCTCATATTCCTTCCATATTAGCTTTTATTAGATTACATAAGGAGGTCATACTTAAACCAGCTTATGGGAATGGGGGAATAGGCATTGAAAAAATTAAAATAAATCAATCAAACATGAAGAAATTTTTAACTAAATATATTTCAAAATTCCAAAATAACCCCGTAATTATTCAAAAGTTTCTAAAGAATTTCAATAAAGGGGATAAAAGAATAATTCTTGTGAATGGCCAAGTGAAAGGTGCAGTCTTAAGAGTTCCTAAAAAAAATAGTATTAAAGCAAATTTCCATGCAGGTGGAACTGCTGTTAAAACAACCCTCTCACCAAGAGAAAAACAAATATGCTCTACTATTAAGAGTTTTTTAAAAACTAAAAAATTATTTTTTGTTGGAATAGATGTAATAGATGGTTATTTGACAGAAATTAATATTACATCACCAACAGGCATACAAGAGATAAACAGATTAAATAAAGTTAATATTGAAAAAGATGTTATTGATTTTGTAGAAAAATCACTGCAATAAATTCTCGAACAGTTTATTGATATTTTTTTGAATTAACTCCTCTAATGGTTTTCTAACTGTCCCATCAGGAATTACTCTTTCGTAAGAATATGAACCTTTGTTAAATTTTATGATAAAGTCATCCTGTTCTATAATATCAAATATTGTAATTTTATAATTTGGATGAAAATATTCTATTTCTCCTTTTAGTTCTTGATTATCAGATGAGGTAAAAATTAAATCTTTGATAATTAATTCTTTATTATTCGAGTTAGTTACTTCACCTTCGATCGAAATATCATTATTAATAAACGATTGAGAAAGCGTATTAATGAGTTGATTAATTTGTTCGAAATCCTCAATATCTTGAGAGAGGGATTGCATGAATAAAAGCAAAGCTATTTCCTCTTCTTTGACATTAATATTAACTTGACCATTAATTTTTCCACTAATTCCAATCATGTTTTTTAAATCAATGGGTTGAGATATATCCAAATTTAAATCTAAAAAGCCTTTCAATCTTGAACTTTCAAGAAAAAATTTCTCCATGTTTTCTAAGTCCAAATTTTTCAAACTGAGGTTTCCTGAAAATTTTTCATCAAATATATTTCCTGATAATGTGGAAATATTTTCATCTTGAGTAATTTCAATATTTTCTAGAACATAATTACCAGTAGCAAGATCAATTATTAAATTCCCCTCGACGTTATTAAATAAATAGAGATCAAGATATTTAGCATAATCATCTTGGTCAGTGTATTTCAATAATTTGCTAAGATCATTTGAGTCAAATTGTTGTAAATTGATATTTAAAAATGTCTGTTGAGTATTGGAAAGGTTAGTTTCCCCACTTAAAGATAATTTTAATTCATCTTCTTCAAAAACATCTAGGGAATTGATAATGATCTCTTCATTAATCACTGCCCCATCCATGGTAAAATGAGAAATATTTAGTTGATTGAGTATTTCTTTAATTTCAGCGTTAGGAATAAGATCAAATTCCTTAAAATTATTTATTTTAATTTGTAGTCCTCGATTTGAAAAATTATCTAAGTTGAAATCACCCAGAATGCTGATCAATGTTTCATCTTTTGAGATGTTTAATTCTTTAATTTTTATATTTTCATTTTCAATATTTGAAGAGAGAGAAAGTTTGTCAAAACTAATTAGATTAGAGTCTAATTTGGGAAAGATTAGTTGAAAAAAATTAGATATATCATTTGATGAGAATGAGTTTAAATTCAAGTCAAAATTTGTATCTGAGAAATCGATGTAATTAAAACTTCCTTGTAAATCAAGATCACTACCATTTTCAGTTATATAATTCAGAGAATTAATTTTAATCAAATCAGAATACTCTATATCAAAATTATCTAAATTTCCTTTTGGTAATTTTGTAGAGTTAAGAAAATTTATATTTTGCAAAAACTGAGAAAATACTTCAAAAGGGATGTTGAATCCTTTTATATTAAGTTTGGAATTAAGAAAATTTTCTAGATTAATTAAACCCGAAAACTTTAATTGAGAATTCTCATTAAAATTAAGCTCTAAATTATTAATGGAAAAGTTATTTTGAGTATATTCACCACTCACATTTATTGTATCTAGGTTGATCTGTTTAAAAAATTTTTGATAATTTTTATCAAGCAGAAGTACTAATTCATTAACATCTAATTCCTGAATTGAAAAATTTAATTTCTTGAGAACTTCATCTTCGATAAAAGCATCAAATTGAACTTCAGCTTCTTTATAAGAAAAAGTGTCAGAAAAAATCTCAGTAATATTTTCATTAGATGAAATATTAAGATCTAGATTTTCAATTTCCCCTTCGAGCAATACTTCGTTTTCAAGTGCATTAATATTTAGGTTTCCAATACTGGCATTAGGAATAGAAATTGAAATATTGTTGCTATCAAGCAAAGATCTAGAAAACATCACATTTTTTGTAATTAAGTCAGCAGAAAGCAAGTCATTTTGAATAGAAAAATTAGCCTCCTTCATCTCAATTTGAGGTTTTGGTAATAGTATTAGTGACTGCTCTTCTGAGGATGTAAGGGAGACAGTATTATTTGTTTGCTCCATTACAGTTGCGCTGGTAATGGTGTTGATAGGTAGTTTGAAAAAGCTAAGAGCCACTAAAAGTAGAACTAAAAGAAAGACTATTAAGGTTATAATTTTTATTTTTTTCATTAGTTGAATTTACTAAATGTATAAATAGGTAAAGTAAGCCAAGTAAGCAAATATTAATCCTATCGATAGTAATTTTCCAGCCATCTTTTTTATGATCATGATGAAAAAAACTATTGAAACCAACAAGAATAGCCATTTGTCAATCGATGAGAGAAGTTCATAGTAATTAATTTGACCATTTATAAATATTGCTATGAGTGTAATCCCAAAAATATTAGCGATATTTGATCCTAAAATATTCCCCACTGCTAAATTATTTTGTTTTTTTATAATAGAGATAATAGTAGCTACTACCTCAGGAAGAGAAGTGCCAAAAGCAACAACAGTAATACCAATTGTAGACTCAGCAACACCTAATAACTCAGTTAAGTTTTTGGCATAGGTAATAAAAAAACGAGAACTGAAAAATAAAACAATAAATGCAATAATAATTTTAGAGATAATTATAATTGTTGAATTTTGACTATTTTCTATTGAAATGGGATCTTCTTCAGAAGGTTTTTTTAATTCAAAATAAAAAAATAGAATTAAAAGTAAAATAAATAAAAGACCAAACTTAATCCCTAGAGTAAAATTAAAGAAAATCAAAAAAAAGAAAAGTATCGAAAAACTTATAAAGAAGATTGCAGTACTTTGATCTTGTTTTACAATATTTAGTGATCTCAGTGGAAAAACCATAATTCCACCAACAAGAAGAATATTTGCTATGTTACTTCCTACTAGATTTCCAGCTACAATGCCTTCAGCACCAATCTGAAGAGCTTGAAAAGTAGCAGCAAATTCAGGTAATGAAGTTCCAATTGCGATTATAAAAATACCTACAAATATTTCTCTTATTTGAAATATTTTTGAGACAAGAATAGAATTTTTAATTGCATATTCACAAGACCAAATGAGAATGACTAAACTTATAATTAAACCAATAAAACTTTGTATCATTGCCTAATTCCCATTTGATCCTTTTTAATTTTTCTAATTTCGTCTCGAAACATAGCTGCCTTCTCAAAATCCAAATTTTCTGCTGCTGTTAGCATCTTTTTTTCTAGTTTTTGAATGTGTTTTTCAAATTTACTCGGACTCAAATCCTCATCTTTAGATAAACTAACAGTATAACTATCTTTTTCATATATACTCTCAATTATTTCACCAATATTTCTTTTGACAGATTGTGGGGTAATATTATGAACTTTGTTATATTCAAGTTGCTTTGATTTTCGATAGTTTGTCTCCTCCAAAGCTGCCTCAATACTTTTTGTTTTAATATCTGCATATAAAATCACTTTACCATCTACATTTCTTGCCGCTCTGCCAATAGTTTGAACGAGACTAGTTTTAGATCGTAGGTATCCCTCTTTATCTGCATCAAGAATTGCCACTAGACCGCACTCAGGAATATCTAATCCTTCTCTTAATAAATTGATCCCAATAATAATATCTATCTCTCCCATTCGAAGAGAGCGAATAAGTTTTATACGATCAATTGTATCTACATCAGAATGCATATATTCAGCTTTAAAATTTTGTTCTTTTAGATAATTAGTCAGATCTTCGGCATTTCTTTTTGTGAGGGTAGTAATAAGTACTCTATTATTTTGAGATAATGTTTTTTGAATCTCACCTACAAGGTCTTCTACTTGATTGACAGTAGTTCTAATTTCACAATTAGGATCAAGTAATCCTGTAGGACGAATAATTTGCTCGACATACTCATTATCAACCTCATTTAATTCCCAAGGTCCTGGTGTAGCAGATAAAAAAATAGTTGGAGGTCTCATCATATCCCATTCTTCAAATTTTAATGGCCTGTTATCTAGGCATGAGGGTAATCTAAATCCATATTCCGATAGTGTACTTTTTCTTGATCGGTCACCTTTATACATTCCATTTATTTGAGGTACGGTTACGTGTGACTCATCAATAATTAGTAAAGAATTTTCTGGAATGAATTCATATAATGTAGGAGGCGCTTCTCCAGCTGATCTGCCACTCAAATATCTTGAGTAATTTTCAATACCAGAACAGGTACCAGTAGCTTGAATCATTTCAAGATCAAAATTAGTTCTCTCTTTAAGGCGCTGATGTTCTAATAGTTTTTTTTCCTTATCAAATTCTTCCAAACGATCCTTTAAATCTTTTTTTATTTCTTGTATGGCTTTTTCTAATCTCGGCTTGGGAGTAATATAGTGACTATTTGCAAAAATTTTTACCTCTTCAAAATTTTGAAGAAATTCTCCAGTAAGAGGGTCAAACTCTTTTATCTCTTCAATTTCGTCCCCAAAAAAACTTACTCTCCATGCAATATCTTCCAAGTGTGCAGGAAAAACATCAACCCGGTCTCCAGTGACTCGAAACATTCCTCTCCTAAAATCAATATTATTTCTTTTGTATTGAAGATCGACGAGCTCTCGAAGAAATTCCATTAAATTTAAATTTTGTCCTTTTTTTATTTCCAGAGTCATTTTGGAGTATGAGTCGACTGCACCAATGCCATAGATACAAGATACACTTGCTACAATTATTACATCATCACGCTCAACAAGAGAGCGTGTTGCTGAATGTCGAAATCTATCAATTTGTTCATTTATTGATGACTCTTTTTCAATAAAGGTATCTGAACGAGGCACATAAGCTTCTGGTTGATAATAGTCATAATAACTTACAAAGTATTCGACTGCATTCTCAGGAAATAGAATTTTTAATTCTTCGTAGAGTTGGTCCCAATAACACCTGACTTCTTTTATTATCCTTAAGTCCCTTAAATAATTTTTCTATTGCTTGAGGTTGGTCCCCCTTGGGTTGATTTTCACTTACTATTTTAAAAGGCATACTTGTAGTTTTTTTTAAATAAGTTTATAGATATCTAAATTAAAAAAAAATGATTTCAAATAGAGTTAACAGTATTAAGCCATCTTTAACAATAGCAACAAATATGAAGGCCCAAGAACTAAAACGAGCGGGCAGAGATATCATTGTGCTAGCTGCAGGAGAGCCTGACTTTGACACCCCTGATCATATAAAAAATGCTGCTATTAAAGCTATAAATGAAGGTTTTACCAAATATGTTCCTGGAAAAGGCACTCCCGACTTGCAGTCAGCTATTCAAAAAAAGTTTAAAGAGGACAATAATCTAGAATATGACTTATCTAATATTACCGTTGGCGTTGGTGGTAAACATATTATCTACAACGCTTTTTCAGCAACAATTAATTCAGGTGATGAAGTAATTATCCCAGCCCCTTATTGGGTTAGTTATCCTGATATCGTTTTGTTGAATAGTGGTAAACCAGTAATTGTTGAATGTGGAGAAAGTTCAGGATTTAAGCTCTTACCAGAAGATTTAGAAAAAAATATTTCTTCAAAGACTAAGTGGCTAATGCTGAATAGTCCTAGTAACCC
>LUMQ01000428.1_pt1 | contig 11925 bp, 35 predicted proteins | sample 729621 | NCBI WGS metagenome assembly LUMQ01 (sample SAMN03860259, study PRJNA289734) | marine metagenome | biome: seawater column; feature: ocean; material: water; isolation source: Red Sea water column Station 12 - depth 25m | place: Saudi Arabia: Red Sea | collected 2011-10-15 | depth 25 m | reverse complement strand
GAAATAAAAAATTTGGAAACAAAGGAATGTTTGAGTTCCGCAAGTCTGTAAGAGATTACAAAAAATTAAAATCTAAATATGATAGAATTATATCAAAAAGAAAATACTTTGATAAGTATTCAGTATACGCACCCTCAAAGCTAAAATAAATCTTTGATTGGCAGTAATGCCATCTGAGACATTTTATCATCACCACCCATTGTAAGCTTTAAATTACCTTCTTTATGCAACTTTCTAATCTTTTCTTTCAGTAAGCTTGTCTTGAATATAAAACCTCCTTCAATGACGTTATTGTAGCTCAACAAATGAATCCATGTTTCTGCATCTGTAACTGATAATCCAGATAATTTACCTCTGCATCTGATTTCAATGGCAATGTTTCCTGTTTTTTTCCACATATCTCGTTCTGTCTTGACTTCTACTTTATTATTTTTATCTTGAAATGCTTTGACAAAATCTTCACCTAACCTACCAAACTCAAGGTCGTGGTCAAACTTTTGCTGAAACTCTTCTGTTACTGGCATGTATCTTACTCCTTTATATATTTCTGCAGGCCCTAAGACCTCAATCATTTTCTTTAATGTTATCAATTCTTTCCTGTAGTACGTCTATATCATCTAACCCTTGCATCTGTATCACCATATCTGTCAACGATGTGTAACACCAAACACAAAAAGCAACAGGAGATATGCCAAAGTATCCAACAACATCCCCTGCATCTTCTTCTATTTCACTGTCGCATATATTGCACGTTATGTCATCACCCCAATCACTCATTTCTAAAAAAATGATTTCTTGCAAAGTCTGCAATCAATATGGAATCTGCTGTCATTAATGTTACGTTAAGTTCTGGATAAAAGTATTTAGCTTTGTCCTTGAGCCACTTCTTTCTATCTGTATAAGATAAATCTTTTGGGCATCCAAAATACTTCATCCAATCATTAGGTAAGCATGTTTGTAATGGTATCTCATGACAAGCAATAATACCCATCCATTGTCCATAGTTTACACCATATGAAAATGCGGCCCTCACTGCATTGTTTGGCCTGGCCCATACACGCTCCATCAAAACCTTAACCTTGCTTGCAGGTGTATCACTTATTAACAGGCTAAGCAGTATAGCCATGTCTTCTGTTTTTTGTGGACATTTATATGTCTTGACTTCTTTTTTATAGGACATAGTGATGCCTCCAGATTTTCCTGGGTCTATTCCTATATATTTAAAATGGGAGTTCTTTGGCATCCATCATCTCCTTTCTTTTAATTGAATTAATAAAGTCTTCGTAGCTATCAAATATCTTACACTTGTCTCCATTGTAGCCCATATCAGACTCTCCTGTCTCACCATATCTAACTTTCTTTGCAACAAATGTAATAACATTCTTGCCTTTACCATCTTCACCATTGATTTTATAATCATAGTATACAAAGAATACATTCTCTGCTACTTGTTCAATAGCTCCACTTTCTGCTAGGTCTGATAGTTGTGGCCTACCATTCTTGTGACGTGATTCTATAGCCCTGTTAAGCTGGGATGCAAGTATAACTGAGCATCGCATCTGCTTTGCAAGCCACTTGTAGTCATTAACAAGTCTTTCAAGTTGCAATCTACGCTCCATAATATGCGAATCTGGAGATACAAGTTGTATGTAGTCATCCATAATCACGTCAGGCTTGAACCTTTTAACTTCTGCTGATGTCTTTGCAAAGTCTCGTATGTTGTCAAACATCAAAAACTTATCTTCGCTATACTTTTTTTGTATGATTTGCTTGACTTGCTCTAATTGCTGCAGCGAACTTTCATTATGTATTCCTTGACGTATAAGAGAGTATGATAGCTTTTGTGACTCTAAACATATAAGTTTCTTAATAACCTCGATATTAGGCAATTCTCGATTAAATAAGGCTACTTTAGAGCCATTACTGATAAGGCTAGCTAGCATGTTAACCATCATAGTTGTTTTACCATGTCCAGGCCTGCCACCAATGATAGTAATCTCACCACGTGTCAGTCCACCTGCAAACTTATCAATAGCATTGTATCCTGTTTTGATTAGATTGATATCTTTGTTTTGTATGTCTTGGACCGCATCAAGCAATAAATCATCAATGGTTTCTTTTTCTTTTGCGGGGTTTAACTCTATAAGCTCAGAGAATAATGTATGGGCACTAACAATACAGTCATATGCTCCATCACCTCCGCTCATAGCATCTTGCTGTATCTTTGATGTTTCCTCTACCACTCTACGCATTAGATACTTTTCGTACAGTTTTTTGAGATACATTTCAAATGATATCTCTGTACCTGCGGCCATTGTACAGTCAACCACATACATATTTGTGCAGCCAACCAAAGTATTTTCATCTTTGAGTGATGCTCCTACTGTCGTTAAATCAATGAACTCTTTCTTCTGTTGCATCGATTTTAATAATGACCACAATGATTTTGCTTTTGACTGATAAAAAACATCATCAGTGGTTATGTAGTTTCTAGCTACATTTAATAATTTTGGGTATAAGACAATACACCCAAGGACACTGTTTTCCAACTTAGTGTCAGATGGTACTACGTTACTCATATTAACTCCTTTCCGTAAGCAGACATTTAGTATCTGCTCGTTCTGTTAAGCTTTTATACTGTATTCCTTAAAAGCTCTTATTATATTATTTTCCATGGCCTCAAAATCAGATAGTCGCTCTTCAATCTTGAGCAACATCTTCTTTGTAATTACCACTTTATTTTCTGTTTCCTCACCTTCTCTTTCTACATAATCGTTAAGCATGTCTTCATAAAAACGTATCATTCTTTGTACGTATTCTAGGCTAGTGCTATTGATTATTGTTCTTTTGAACTTTCTCTCATTTGATTCTCCTGGCATTCGGACTCCTCTTGTGTATTTATTGACCTCACTATGTCTTGTATTTGCTCCGATATTGCCCCCTCTAATTCATCAAACCGCACGTCACTTACCTTGTAAACATTAGGCCCTCCGTTTACAGGCATCACTGTAAGTGGTTCTCCTTTAAAATAAATCCCCCAATTATTTTTTTCTAGAACCGCTTTTATTATTTTTTTTATCTGACTTTCCATGTAGTTCCTCCATATATTTCGTGAACTTTTCTTTGTCTTTATTATACTCGATATAAGAATCAAGCACTTTCTGTGTTCTTAGTATCTCCAGCTGACTTCTTCTGTTTTCCATTATCAGATTTGACACTACGCTTTCCACTTGTTTTAGTGTTGGCTTTTTCTTTGGTTGCTTCATGAATATCTATGTTCTCCTTTGTCGAGTTTACTTGACTTAATTGATTGAGCATATTAAGTATTTGTCTTATATCTGCTTCAACCTTATCCAATCTATTGTCTACCTCTATAGCTCTTCCCATTACTTGCCTCCTAAAGTTTTTACTTTCTTTCCGTTACTGTATCTGACGATTTTATCAATCTTTCCGTTTTCTCTGTAGTAAAGCCAGTCACCATGCTTGAAGTTATTGACTTTGTATCCAGATATTTTTATCTCTCCATTCATGTAATACTCAACAACATAAGTAGAATCACCATAATTTGTTTGTATCTTCATTATCTGTGCAAAGCTGACACATACAAAGGCAATCATCACTATTATTTTTTTCATTCTTTCTCCTTGTTTTTTCTATATTCTAAATATTCTTTTGCTTCTTTTTCAGTAAAAAACTTTTTACCCTTAACGATATAAATAAAGTCTAACTCTTTTATTATTAAATTGTTATTAACCACATCATCCTCCATATTATGTATAAAAATAAAACAAACAAACAAAACATTAAAAACACTTCAAAACCTTCTAGTCCATGACCAGATGTTTTATAGTGCCTTTGGAAAGGCTTACGATTTCTTTTCGACGATTTTCTTCTTTTGAACAACTATCTTACCATATTTAAGTTCAACATATCTCCTAAGTCTCTCCAAAGGCTCTAATTCTTTGGGAGTACGCCCTGGCTGTTTGTGGTGAAAGGAATCTAAAAACCACATGACATACTCCCAATTATCACTTAACGTGCCTATATACGCTTGCTAAAGACACATTAAAATTTTTAGCTATGCTCTTTGGCTTCATGCCAAAAAGATAAGCTCCTTTCATTAGCACTGATTTTATTGGCTTTATTTTAGAATGGGATTTCATCTGCCATCTCCTTTTTAGTCCCATTAGTCCACTGCTTACAGTACTTAACAACCCATGGAGTTCTTTCTTTGCCCTCACTATCTGTCCACGTTTTGCCTTTACCTACAACAGCCTGCACTGGAGTCCCAACTAAGGCTTCCATATCTATCTCTGGTAATTCTTTTACTTCAACGTCATTACCATCAATCTGTGCAGTCACTGTCTTACACTCTATGCCACATGATTCACAAAACCATAAATAGTATTTGTTGAAATCACTACGTGACTTGAATGTGTCGTTCTCTCCTGGCTCAAGATACTTAAATATTGAACCTTTAAACTTATATCCTACATAAGAACTACCATCACACTTTACTGTTGTATCATCTGAGTATCTTACATAAGCATAACTGTTTTCTTTATTTTCTGGAGCTACCTCAACAAAGTAATCATATACTCTAGCTTTGTATTCTCCACCCTTTACATCAACAACCTTACTGTTTACTTGCACAATGTGACATAAATACTCACCACTTACTAGTGGATGTTTATTTGGGTCAGCTTTTTTTGTGCTTTTGCTCGTAGGGATTGCAAAGCTCTTTTCTGTTACTGCTTTGTCAAACAGTTCATCTGTCATTCCTGCCATTACTTTTTCTCCTTTATCATTGTTTTTATTTTACTTATACATGCTTCATAGTTGTTATTATTAATTTCCAAATTATCAATCTTCTTCCACACATCGTTCTCCAAAGATTTATCTCCAACTTGTTTAATAATCTCACCTATCTTTGTTCTTTGTTCACTATTGAGTGCATCTGGTTCTGGTAGGTCCTCACCTGCATAGATGTATAGCCCAAGCCCATGAAGTGCAATGGCCTTTGCCAAGCATCTTTGGATTGAGTTTCCTATATCTTTGCACGTAGGTTGTACTATTGGATTGTTGCGGTTGTCTGTAACAGGATGAACTTGTGTTCTTTCTATACCATCACATGTTACAGTTACCTTTACAAATGAACCTGCTCCTGAAGTCATATACGGAACAGTAAGTCCATCTTCATTCTGATATTCATGGACCTCCCATTCTGCATCTGGAACTACTTTCAATAGCTCATTCACTGCCCAGGACCAGCTCAAGTATGCGAACTGTCCTTTGGTTTTCTTATTATCATTTACGTTTACTTTACTTAGCTTATCAAATAAGCTTATCTCTTTATCTGTTTCTCGTTTCATTTACTTTTTTCTCCATCTGTTTTTTTCTTCGTTAATTTCTTTGATTAACTTTTTCTGTTTTTGTAGGTCTTTGTACTCTTTATGCTTCCTTTTCTCTATCATCAAGGCCAGTTGCTTTCTGGTCTTTCCTTTCCTGTAACCTACTGGAAACATAATTTTATTTGAGCCATATATTTTTGATATCACTCTTTATCTCCTTTTGACGGGTGGTTTACAATGAGAGTAATAGGCACAGTAGCTACAGTTCCAGTCTTTTACTGGCGAAACTCCTTTCCTAAAACTTGGTAATCCCATCTTGTGTTCTTGTCCGATATTGTACCAAAAGTTGTATGCTCTTAGCACAAAGTCTGTGGATACTTCTTTGTAATTCATCTGAGAGTTATCTTTGTTGTAGTACACTAGGTACATACCATCAAGCCTGCCAAACTTTTGTTTGATTGCGTATCCGTAAGTTCCTAGTTGTAGTTCATACGCTATCGAAGGGTCAAACTCTTTCTTTGTACCAAACTTCATTTTGTACGACCAGCTACTAGCAGTTTTGAAATCAAATAAATAAACTTTCTCTCCCTCAAGGACTACGTCATAGTGTCCTCTTACATTGAGTTCTGGTATTTCAATATTACCCTCAACATGGAATTTTTCTTTTTGTTTATTTTTAATTTCTTTTTCTTTATTCTTAATAGATTCTTTATTAATATTATTATAATATATAAGAGCCTTTTGCAAATCATCATGAATAACTGTTCCAAGCCTCATGATTCTCATGTTTGCTTTCTTTGGTATGTCGGTTTGCGGAGCTTGCTCAATAGATTCATAGTAAATCTTTCTTGAACAAAATCCGCTACTAGAGGCACGATAATAATTTTCCTTGCCTACATACCGCTCTTGCCTGTTTTCTTCGTTCTGGGCATCAATAAAGTCTCCATATAGCTTTTCAAAATCTACAGGTATCAATCGCTCATCTCCACAAGTTGATTGTCTGCATATTTCTCAATCAGATGCAACAAAGCCTCGTTGTATGTGCTGAATCCATCTTGCAATGAACGAATCTTAAACTGTGTCCATTGATTCTCTGGAATCTCTCTGACTAAATATGATTTGTTTTTATTCTCCATGTGTATCTCCTATACTCATATAGCACAATATTATAAAAACTATCATATCACATACAAGTAATAATTTATTATCTTTGTTATTATTTACTATTCTCATTACTTTCTCCATTATTCTCAAGGTCTTTTTCACTATCATAACATCCTACATAAACAAGAATCTTTTTATCTCCTGATGCAAATCTTATGATAGTAGTTTTACCGAACTTCACCTCAAGATTTTTTATTTCTTTGATGTCGTAATACTTTTTTATATCGTTCAATGCTCCTGATATATTATTCATTCTTCTATGCTCCTTTCTTTTAGAAATGTATCTGCAATAATTTTCATATCAAGCCTATTGAAATCATCTTTCTCAAAGTAATCAATGAAATCATACAGTAAATTTTTATTGTCTTCATCATTCTTGTCTTGCAGTTTATGCAATAACACATCATAATCTGAACTCATCTTGCCTCCTGTATCTTTTTTCTTATAGCTATCAATCCTTCTGTGGTAGCCACATCTCTTAACATTGCATGTAGCTCTCTCTTTCCAATCCTGGCTTTCCTACATAGCCTTTCAAACTCATAATCATCTACTTCTGCGGTGTATTTAATAAATACTTTCTTCATTCTTCCTCCTCTGGTTTTAATTTATCCATATAAAAACAAACATCTTCCCACCTTATCGTAGCCACTTCCTCATCATAAGGTTTTAAGTAATTGTCTGATTCTGGGTTTAATGCTTGCAAAATTTCAAATAGCTTTTCCCAATCGTTCATTCTTCCTCCTCGTTATTTTTATTTATAAAATCTAAAAATGTTATCTCGCCTTGCTTTGTGTCAAAATTTCTAAACTTATCTAAAGTATTAAAAATCATATCAACATCATGTAAGCTAAAATTTTCCTCTAACCATTCAACAAGTTTTGCATCTTTATCTACTTTTACTAAATCGCTCATTCCTCCTCCTCTGTTTCTTTTATAAATCTCAAATTGATTTCATCTCCCTCTGTTGTTGGAAATGTCCAATCAATAAGTTCCCTTCTTTCGTATACTAAATCCCAAAATGATTCAATGTCGTGTTCACTAATTGGTATGTATATCATTTTACTCATTTTATTCTCCTTATTTTTCTAAAAATGTCATTACCATTGATATTACAATCATTAAAAAACAAAAATAACCAAATGATTCCATTAATCTTTCTCCTTATATTTATCATTCCAATATGTTTCTGAATCTACTTTACTATCTGCAACCCACCACAAATCTGATAGTTCGGGAGCATTTGTCATGTCATAGCCAAGCTCATATCCATATGCCTCAAGCCATTCGTGTATGTGATTTTTTATTTTTCCCATTACATTCTCCTTATGTATTCTTTAAGTGCTTTAATGATATAGTATGAGACAATAATCTCAACTATATACGAACTAATAAATAATATTTCATAAAGTGTGTTAGCCATAAATAACCTCCCCGAACAGTGCATATTGCAGTATCATATCGTAGGTTATTGCATCAGGACTTGTCAAGTCAAACGGAAAGTTTTTACCGCCACCATCAACATATAACTGAAATCCATTGAGCAGTTTTGCTTGTGTAAGTTTTATTGTATCTCCATCTGATACGTGGATTAAAAGCTCACCACCAAGCCCAATCACATCTGAAGCATATTCGCCTCCTTTGTAATCATTATCCACAACGGATACTTTCTCAATCCAATAATTGCTACCACCCTCAAAAGCTCCAACAAGAACATAATCCATGTCCCCAGCAGTTACTTGATATGTGGTTTTTACGTGTCCTATTGTTTTATTCATTTTTCCTCCTCCTCACCACTTCCGTTACATTTTGGACATAATATTCCATCTCCCTCCATAAATATATCGTGTCCAGTTCCTTCGCATTTTTCACACTCAACCCACTTATATTTTTCTTTTTTCATTTTATTCATTTTTCCTCCTTTATTGTTTCATCGAGATACATATTCATTACTAAAGTATCTTTCAATGCCTCGCTTAAAATACAGTTACTTGTTTTAAGCCTAAGCATTGCTTTGTATTTTTTTATATTATCTTCTGTTTTTTGAATAATAAAATTTATTGCTGATTTATTTTTATTGTATTTCATTTTTCCTCCTCTTGTAATTTATCTATCTCTTTTAAAACAAACTCGTATGCTTTGTAATAAGGGTATGAATTTTCCTCATCATAATAGCTTTGTTCTTGAGATACTATTATTTTAAGTTTATCTAATTGATTCATTTTTCCTCCATGATTTTCATTACTTGTTTCACTATTCTTGCACGTCTGATATCATCACATTTAATTAAGAATCTATATAAATCTTTCTGCATAATCTGAAAGTTATCACTATGGTATCCACCTGCATCATCTTTCTTCCAATCATCTATTTGTACATCAAATAAATCTTTAGCTAACTCACGTCCATTGACGTTACAGAAATAACTCAACATTGCTTGTAAAAATTGCATATGTTTTGTTGCTTCTCTTTCTTTTTCAAAGTCCTCCATCTCTTCTTGTCTTTTTTTATCTAATCTTTCTTGCAATACTTGTCTATTTATTATGTCATCTATTTCTTTTAAATCATTATTTAGAAATAACTTTTCTGCATAATCCACCATGTCAATCTTTTTCATTTTATCTCCTTATCATTTTCTAGTTCTTTAATTTTAGATTCAAGCCTTCTAAAGTGTTTTACTTGTTTTTCAATAGCTCGGTATAAAAGCACTAAATTACCTTTGCTTAATTTATCTAGCCAAAATCTAGCAGATGGCAACTGTAACCAAAAAACAATCCATTCTTTGTATTCTTCTATTTCTTTTTTATTTTCTTCTTCTATATACTTTTCGTACTCCTGCTTCGTCATTTTTTTCATTTTATCTCCTTTTTTATCATCACAAATTCTTCTGTTTCTGCATTATGGACTTCCCATTCATGATATTCCAACAATTCAGATAAATCACATTTCTTTAATGCATTCTCATTACAATCGTTATTATGATAATCAATGAGAGTATTTTTTATGTCTTTTAAATTGTTAAAAATCATATCTCCATAAAACTGATAATAACATTCTCTCTGACAACACCACAATTTATATTTCATTTTATCTCCTAACTTATTTGTGATTTTATTCTTTCCACTTTTTCAACAAGCTCTTTTTCATATTTCTCCACCAACATTATTTGCATATTTCTTGTAAGATTTTCGGGTATTTGACCATAGTACATACACATCATATCAATCTCATCTTGGGTATAATAATCTTCAATTTTCATCTTTAATATTCCTCCATTTCTTTTATTTGCTCTAAGTCTCTATATCCCGTTCTTGCATATAAAATTGCGTTCAGAGCCTCTTCATTTGTCCCATTGATTGCACACACCAATCCGACTTCTTTTTCCGTTGCAATTCCATATTCAATCAAGTAATCATAAATTTCATCTGTTTTTAGCATATTTGAAATCCTCCACTATCTGCACAAAAATCTGCAAAATGTTTTATATTGTCAATACTCAATGGATAACTAGCTATCCACTTATAGTTCTTATCACTAGAGCCCTTTTTTAAGCCTTTATTGTGCTCTTCTGCGATTTTTCTACGTGCCTCCCATAAGTCTACATAGCTCTCGGTTCTTCCGTCCTTAATGAATTGATTTAATCTCTTGGATATTTTCTTTGCTCTATCCTCATCAATCTTCAATCCACTATTTGAATGTCCTTCATTCCATTCATCTTCTGAAATTACATCATCACATACTTTATAAACATAATCCCATAATCCACGCCACCACCAAACATTATTTCTGAAATAAACACCAACATTTTCATCTTCAAACTTGTTGAGTTCATCATAATATTTATTGACAATATCTTCATCTATTTTTTTTCCTTCATATAATCCTTTTGGTTTTTCTGGCTTCTTTCCTTTTCTTACTATTGGGTTCATCCCATGTATATCAAATCCCATTACTTACCTCCATTCTTTTTCTTTTTTTTATTCTCTTTTTCTTTCATCCTATTCTTAACAATTAATCCGTTCAAAATTGCCTCAATTAATATTGCATTTTCTCCAAATATTTTCTTTTCTATTTTTACTTTTTTCATATTATTTACCTAATGATAATTTTCTTTTAATAAATCTTTTCATTCTAGCCACTATTATTTTATATAAAGGCTTGTCATACAATAATTCTTCCCTTAATTCTTTGAGCTAATAAATATATTCCTTCTTTAATCTTTCTCTTGGTTTCTTCCGTTGTTTCATTTAAAAATTTATTTCTATATTTTGCGGTAGTTCTTGAATAATTCCAATAATATTCATCAAGAGTTACATTTGTTTTATGTTCTTCAGGTACTGCGTAAGAATACCTTTCGTTCTTTTTTTCTTTTATTGCTATTATTGAATCATAGCTCTGAAATGTTTCGGAATCTTTTTTACTATCTGTAATAATAATTTGATTTGTGATTGGGTTCCCCTTATCACTGATTATGTTTTTTGCTTTTATCATTTTTATTTATTCCTTAATTGATTAAAAATATATCGTTGTAAAGTTAATAATAATAAATGTAATAAAAAATAATAAAAATAAATTAAAATAATATTTGTAATATAAATAATATTGTGTAAGTTCTTACAGTGCCCGAGGGGGGCACAATGACTATTAAATAAAATAAAAGGAATAATAAAAATGATTAATATAGAAAATAAAATAAACGACTTAAACGAAAAGCACACCGCAAACAAAAAGTTATTAAATGTAGTGCATGAAAAAAACGAACTGTTGCAAAGTAAATTAAAAACATATGATAATAGTATTAGCTTAGTATTAAATAATAATGTATTAGGCCACATGCTTAAAGACATGTTAAAAAATGAAGACGTGCAGACACGGATTAAGACATGGATTACCGAAGACATAACCAATAGACAAGACGAACTAACGAAAGCAGTCCAGGAATTACGGGCGGAAAGTGTAACGAGTTTGGTTGAACGTGTTGATGAACTTGAAAACATGGATTATGTTTATGATAATGAAAGCAGTATTGAAGATGTGATTGATAATTGGATTTATCATAATTGCAATTATGTTGACGAATCAGACGTGCAGGATATGATTAACAGTGCAGTTGATAAAGACGTAATCGATGAAGCAATACACGTGCAATTAGAAAGGGAACGAAGACACACACACGAATATATTAAAAGTGTAATATTAAAAAATACTCTCTCATATAAAGTTAAAAAGAAGTTGAAGGGGTTGCGGGTTGTTTGGTATAACTTTAAAAATAAAGTTAGATTTAAAAGGTTAAGAACAATATTAAATCTATCAAAGTTAAATGGTAAGCAGTTGGAAGAGTTACAAACTAAACTAGCAGAAATAAAGAAAGCACCAGCAAGCAAAGCCCCCGCAAGAAAAGCAAGTTAAACTT
>LUMQ01000849.1_pt1 | contig 11941 bp, 7 predicted proteins | sample 729621 | NCBI WGS metagenome assembly LUMQ01 (sample SAMN03860259, study PRJNA289734) | marine metagenome | biome: seawater column; feature: ocean; material: water; isolation source: Red Sea water column Station 12 - depth 25m | place: Saudi Arabia: Red Sea | collected 2011-10-15 | depth 25 m | reverse complement strand
GAAGTAGAATCTAATCCGTATTACAAAGCAGGAGAAATGATTGGAAGACAAGGCCTTGAAAAAACATACGAATTAAAACTTAGAGGAAAAAAAGGAGTTAAATATCTTCAAAAAGATAAGTTTAACAGGATAATTGGAAGTTATAATAATGGAATTTATGACTCTAGCTATGTGCCAGCAAAAAATATAAAACTAACTCTCGACATTGAGCTTCAGAAATATGGAGATTCACTTTTAAAAAATAAATATGGTAGCATTATTGCTATTGAACCAAAAACAGGTGAAATACTTTCAATAGTTAATTCTCCAGGATATAATCCAAGCATCTTAGTAGGTAGAGACAGGTCTGAAAATTATAGAAAACTATATTTAGATAGTATTGGAAAACCTCTTTTCGAGAGAGGGTTGCAAGGTCAATATCCACCTGGTTCTACATTTAAAATAATAAATGCTTTGATTGGATTGCAAGAAAATATAATTGATGAAAAAACTTTATTCTCATGTAATGGAGGTCATTTTTATGCTAAAAATTCATTCATGAAATGTCATACAAATGAAGCTACTAGTACTGATTTAAATAAAGCTATATACACTTCATGTAATACTTATTTTGCTAAAACATATAGAGGAATAATTGAAAATTATGAAACTTCATCAATTGGATTAGATAAATGGAAAAATTATGTTAACTCATTTGGTTTTGGAGATTTTTTAGGATATGATCATCCAACTGGAAGAAGAGGTTTTATACCATCATCAAATTATTACGATAGATGGTATAATAAATCATGGAGAGCTCCAACCACAATATCAAATTCAATTGGTCAGGGAGAAGTTCTAACCACACCTATTCAACTAGCAAATTTTGCTGCTATCATTGCTAATAAAGGTTGGTATATAGCACCTCATTTTGTTAAAGAAATTGAAAATGATTCGATAGATAGCAAATTCAAAGAAGTTAAAAAAACATTAATTGATGAAAAATACTATGATCCAATTATTAGAGGGATGGTTGATGTAATTGAAAAAGGAACAGCACAAAATTCAAAAATTAAAGGAATTTCTTTTGCCGGAAAAACAGGGACAGCTGAAAACTTTATTAAAATTAACGGTAATAGAAAACAACTAACTGATCATTCAATTTTTATTGGATTTGCTCCTGCTGATGATCCAAAAATAGCTATTTGCGTATTTATTGAAAATGGGTATTGGGGAACAAGATGGGCAGCTCCAATTTCAAGTCTTATTGCAGAAAAATATCTAAAAGGAAAGGTTGAAAGGAAATGGCTAGAAAAATATATATTAAATGGTGATTTAACTGAGGAATATTTAAAACCTTACAAGTTTGAAAATTTTAGAATAAATGAATAGTAATTTAAGTCTTGAAAAATTTGATTTAATTTCAATTACATTAGTTTCAATTCTAATAATTTCTGGACTTATAAATATCTATTCTACTACTTATATTTCAGATTCTGAAATGCTTTCTTTAGGCAATCCTTTTGGTAAACAATTACTTTTTGTTTTGATTAGTATTATCCTCTTTTGGACAATTCTTTTTTTAAAAGGTAAATTATTTCAACAATACTCAAGTTTATTGTACTTGTTTATGACTATCACATTAATACTGGTTTTATTTTTTGGAAATGAGATAAAGGGTGCAAGTTCCTGGTTTAGCTTTTTTGGATTTAGTTTTCAACCTTCTGAATTTATGAAACCAGTAACTGGACTAGTTTTAGCTAAATTCTTGAGTAATATACATTCTGACTTAAAAAGAATTAAAGTTCAATTGTACAGTTTCATAATTGTTTTTATTCCTATCTCACTAATTATTTTACAACCAGATCCAGGAACTGCATTAATTTATTTTAGTTTTTTCTTTGTTTTATACATTGTTGGTCTTCCGAGTGTATATATGAATGTATTTATTGTTTCTATATTACTTTTTTTAATAACAATACTATTTGATAAGAATAACGTTATATTATTTATTTCAGTTTTAACTGGTTTGTTAGGTTTAATTTTTTTGTATCGAAAAGTTAAAATTGGAAGGTTATTATTTTTTTCTATTTCATCAATAATATTTATACTATTTATTGATTTTGTTTACAATGATATTTTTGAGCAAAGACATAGGGATAGATTTGAAGTTGTTCTTGGAATTACTGAAGATAATAGAGGTATAGGCTATAATACTAATCAATCTCAGTTAGCTTTTAAATCGGGTGGATTTTCTGGTGAAGGGTTTTTAAATGGAAGTCAAACTAAAGGAAATTTTGTGCCTGAACAACATAGTGATTACATATTTGCAACCATTGGAGAAGAATGGGGATTTATAGGAACATTTACTATAATATTAGTTTATACTTTACTCATTATGAGAATGATTAATAGAGCTAATAAACATCGAAATATTTTCAATAAAATATTTATTTACTCTGTAGCATCAATTTTCTTCTTTCAATTTTCAATAAATGTAAGTATGGTTGTAGGTATTTTTCCAACTGTTGGAATACCACTTCCTTTTATTAGCTATGGTGGATCGAGTATGGTTGCTTCTATTTTATTATTCGCAGGCTACATTAAATTTGACTCTTATAAGAAAGAGAAATGGTAACTAAATTTTTATTTTTTCAGAAAAATAATTAGAAATATACATAAAACTTGTAACTAAAAGCATTAGAAAAATTCCAGGAATTAAAGCCAAATAAGCATTCCCAAGAAGAATATATTGGTAATTTTCTTTAATCATATAACCCCAACTCGGCATTGGAGGTTGAGTACCGATTCCGAGAAAACTTAATCCACTCTCAAGCAGAATAGATGACGCAAAATTAGTTGCAGCAATAATAAGAATAGGACCAATGATATTAGGTAAAATATGATAAATAATAATTCTTAAGTTACTTAATCCTAAAACTTTCACTGCAACAATATAATCCTTAGCTTTTTCAGACATAATTTTTCCTCTTACTATCCTAGCTACTTCTACCCATATGGAGCATCCAATCGCAATATATACTTGCCAAAATCCTTTACCAAGTGAGATAGAAATTGCAATTACTAACAGTAATGTAGGTATTGACCAAAAAACATTTATTATCCACACCACAACTTTATCTAGATATCCTCCAAAATAACCACCAATAACTCCGAAGAAAACTCCTAGAACAGTTGAAATCAATACTGCCATTAAACCAATAGACAATGAGACTCTTGTACCTAACATCACTCTACTAAACAAATCTCTACCATAAATATCAGTACCAAACAGATATGTTCTCTCCTCAACATAATTGTCAACTATATAATTTAAATCCGAAGATTTAAAAACATTTAAATCAATTAGTTTTTCAACTGACTCATCATCACTACTTACCAATTTTAAATTTAACTTATCACCAACAGTATTAAGATCTGAGATAGGATATTCATTATAGATTTTTTCAGAACCTATGAAAAAATCAAAAAAATTCATTTTATAATCTTTCAGAGGAACTTTGATGATTTTAGTTTTAAACCCAGGCTTTTCAGACTGAATTCTTAGATTCATGGAGTTGGCGTGAGTAGTTTTATCAGGAATTAAAAAATAAGTAAATAGTGCTGCAAAAAAACAAAAACCTATATACAAAAATGAAAGTCTTAAAGGAATGTTGTTTTTCACATTTATTGACTTTATTTATTACTCACTATAGTTTCAGAATTGCTATTAATTAAACTTAATTGTTTCAAAATATTTACTCCCTCACTTATATAAATGTCTTTAGTAAGGTTTTTATGCCATCGATTTCTGTTACTTAAAAGTTCCTTATTTGACATTATATAATCTTTTTCAGACTTGAGTAATTTAAAATTTAGATCATTTGAATATTTTGACAAAGACTCAAATTCCTTCGTCTTATTTTTATTTTCATCAAGATAATTTTGGTAAGTCAAAAATTTTAATGGAATTGTTTTATTTTTCTGCTGTTTTTCAATCCAATCTGCTCTTTTGCTAATTAATTTTAAATAATTGTTATCATTAACTCTACTTTGAGCATTTGAAGAAATAAAATCTAAACTACCTTCATTAATCCATGGATTATACATTGCTGGATCTATTTTATCCCAAGCTAATGGATTTTCTTCATCTTTTTCTCCATTAAATATGTGCATGTAACTATCAGGAACAATAACATCACTTTTAACTCCTTCCAATTGAACAGATTCTCCATTGATTCTGTAGAACTTATCAGTTGTAATTTTTAATGCGCCTAAATCAAAATCTGAATTTGAAATAAATTTATTTAAATCAATTACATTTTGAACTGTACCTTTACCAAATGTTTTTTTACTTCCTAAAATAACAGCTCTCTCGTAATCTTGAAGTGCCGCAGCAAGAATTTCTGAAGCAGATGCTGACATTTCGTTAATAAGTACAACTAACGGACCATCCCAGACAATTTCAGAATTTCTATCATATAAGACTTGTTTTCTGTTTCCAATGGATTTTACCTGAACTATTGGACCTTTTTCAATAAATAAACCTGTCATATCTACAACAGACTGTAATGAACCTCCTCCATTATTTCTTAAATCTAAAATAAGACCTTCAATACCATTGTTTTTTAATTTGATAATTTCGTTCTTTACATCCTCAGTTGAGTTCCTATTTTTATAATTAGAAAAATCAACATAAAACTTTGGAAGTGATATGTATCCATACCTAATATCATCTTCTTCAATTAAAGTAGATTTTGCATATAATTCCTCTAACTCAACCAGTGCTCTAGTAATTTGAACTTCCTTAATTGACCCATCAAGTTTTTTTACAGTAAGTGAAACAATAGATTTCTCAGGACCTTTGATTAATTTAATTGCATCATCTACTTTCATCCCAACAATATCAACTGGCTCTTCATTCTCTTGAGCAACTTTGATTATAATATCACCAACATCTAATAATTTATCTTTCCATACAGGGCCACCAATAATGATTTCAACAACTTTTATATTTCCTTCAGTTTTAGTCAATCTAGCTCCAATTCCTGTAAATTTTCCAGAAATATTAACATCGAATCTTTCTTTATCCTCAGGTTGAAAATAATATGTATGAGGGTCAAGCTGAGTTAAAAAGGCATTTAGATAATTAGAATACCAATCATCTCTGTCAAGATCAGTTATAAATTCAAAATAATCTTCAGTATTTTTCTTAACAATAGCTATAGACTCATTATAAATTCTATCATTAATTATACTTAAAGTATCTCCTAATTTTAAAGTAGCAATATCAAGTGTTGAAAATTTTAATTGTTTTCTCCATCTATTTTTAATTTCTGACTTAGATCTTGCATATTCCTTTTTTTCAAAATCTAAATCAATATTTTCATTTAAATTAAAATTGAATTTATTGTTAACCAACTCTTCATAATAAGATTTTGCTTCTTCAATTCTAATCTTTGATCTTTGGTAAACAAGGTTAAAGAATGATAGATCATATTCTTTTATTTGATCGTCCAATAAGTATTTATACTTTTCAAATTCTCTTATATCTGACTTTAAAAAGAACCTTTTTTGATTATCCAATTGCTTAATAAAGGAATGATATAAATTTTCAGATAAATTATCATCAATGGAAATTTTTTTATAATGTCCTTTTTCAACAACATATTTCACTACCTCCATCAATAACCTATCTTTATTAGGATCTGAAAACTTTTTATTAGTTAGTGCAAAACCAATAAGTAACAGAGGAAAAATTACAAATAAGTAGTTCGATCTCAGTTTCATATAATTTATAAATGTAAATAAATATTACAGAAATAATGTTTACTTAAATTAGTTTTATTTCTTTCTGTAAGGATTTACTTACTTTTGTTCAAAAATTAGACCACTAATGTCAAAAAAACCTTTAATTCTAGTAACTAATGATGATGGAATAACTGCTCCAGGAATCAGAGCACTGATTTCAGTAATGAACGAAATTGGAGACGTAGTAGTAATAGCACCTGATAGTCCCCAATCTGGCATGGGACATGCTATCACAATAAATTCAACATTGGAATGTAATAAAATAACTATTGACAGTGGTCCTCAGATAGAATATTCGTGCTCCGGAACTCCAGCAGATTGTGTTAAATTAGGTATAAATGAGATTCTTCAAAGAAAACCTGATTTATGTGTTTCTGGTGTTAATCATGGTTCAAACTCATCAATAAATGTAATATACTCTGGAACAATGAGTGCAGCAATAGAAGCGAGCATTGAGGGTGTTCCAGCTATAGGTTTTTCTCTTTTAGACTATAATTGGGATGCAGAATTTTCACACATAAAAAAATACATAAAAAATATTACATTAAAGGCTCTAGAAGAGGGGCTTCCAAAAGGGATAACTTTAAATGTAAATTTTCCAAAACTTAATCATGATATGATTAAAGGAATAAAAGTTTGTAAACAAGCTGATACATATTGGATTGAGAAATTTGATAAAAGAGTAAATCCTCAAGGTAAAGAATATTATTGGCTAACAGGTGAATTCATAAATAAAGATCAATCTGAAGATTCAGATGAATTTGCTCTATCAAATGGATATATTTCTATTGTTCCAGTTAAGCATGATCTAACAGATTATGAATCAATAAACAAAATTCAAAGCTGGAACTTATAAAATGAAATACTTTATTATTTCTGGTGAACCCTCAGGTGATTTACATGGATCAAAATTAATTAAAGGTATTTTTAAATCTGATCCAAAAGCTGAAATTGCATTTTGGGGTGGTGATTTAATGGAAAAAGCAGGAGGTAAACTTTTAACTCACTACAATGAATTAGCTTTCATGGGGTTTATTGAAGTTCTTCTTAATATTTTTAAAATTTTAAAAAATTTTAAAAAATGCAAGAAAGATATATTAAACTTCAACCCTGATAAAATAATTTATATTGATTATCCAGGTTTCAATTTAAGAATGTGCAAATGGTCTAAAAAAAGAGGTTTTAGGAATTATTATTACATAAGTCCGCAAGTTTGGGCTTGGAAAGAAAAAAGAGCAGAAATCATAAAAAAATACATTGATGAATTTTATGTAGTTCTACCATTTGAAAAAAATTATTTTAAGAAAAAACATAATATTAACTCAAATTATTTTGGTCATCCTTTAATTGACGATATAGAAAATTTTGAACCACAATTAATTTCTTTCAATAAAAAGGAAATAAAAAAAATACTTAGGAAAGTTATAGATGTATACAAATACTTCCCAGAATTTCAATTTGTTATCGCAGGAGTAAAACATATTGATAGTAAAATTTATAATAATATTATCTCTAAATCTGATTCAAAAATTGAAATTATCTATGATAATACTTATTCACTATTAAAATCTTCAAAACTTGCCATTGTTACTAGTGGGACAGCAACACTCGAAACTGCATTATTAAATATTCCTCAAATGGTTTGTTATGTTACAAACCCTGTTAATATTTTCTTAGCAAAACTTCTTGTAAAAATCAAGTTTATTTCACTAGTAAACTTAATTTTTGATAAAAAAGTAATTAATGAATTTATTCAATCCGATGTTAATATTTCAAATATCAAAAATGAAATCAACTTATTACTAGGTGAAAAAGGAAGCAGAATAAAGGAAGAATATAAAAGTTTAAGAAGAAGCTTAGGTACTAAAGGCGTAAGTGATAGAATATCTGCTCACATAGTTAATAGTTAACATACTATATTGATAATCTTATTTGGAACAAAAATTATTTTTTTTATTTGACGATCATTAATTATCTCAATTATCGATTGATCATTCTTTAGAATATTTTCCACTTCTTCTTGACTAATTCCTAATGGCAATACAATTTGATACTTAAGTTTTCCATTAACAGAAACAGGATATTTTTTTTCAGTTTCAATTAAATATTTAGGATTATGAACTGGATATTCTTCGTCAACAATAGAATTATTATGACCCAGAACATTCCATAATTCCTCAGAAATATGAGGAGCAAAGGGTGATAGCAGAACAATTAAATCTTCTAAAACTATTCTTGAATGACATTTTGTTTCATTAAGCTTATTAACTAAAATCATTAAAGCACTAACACATGTATTAAAAGAAAAAGATTCAATATCCTCATTGATTTTTTTTATTGTTCCGTGAAGTGTCTTTAGGGATTCTTTATCTGGCTCAGATTCACTAATGACCAATTTATTATCATTGAAAAACAATCTCCATACTTTATTCAAAAAATTATATACCCCAGAAATACCATTAGTATTCCAGGGTTTAGACTGTTCAATAGGCCCTAAAAACATTTCATACAATCTTAATGTGTCAGCTCCATAATTATCACAAATGTCATCTGGATTAACAACGTTGAACTTTGATTTAGACATTTTTTGGACTTCTCTGTCAACTTTAAATACTTTATTCATAATAAACTCAGCATTTTTAAACTCTGGTTGCCAAGCTTTAAATTGATTAATATCTAATTCGTTATTACTATTTACAATTGATACGTCTACATTTAATTTTTGTACTCTATGATTTTCAGCAAGTTCTGCAGAAATATATTCGCCAGTTTCAATTTTTCTGTTAACTAATGCAGAATCACCCAAAATCATACCTTGATTGATTAGTTTCTTAGCATAAATTTCTGTTGGCACTAAACCTAAGTCAAATAAAAACATCTGCCAAAATCTAGAATATAGTAAGTGGCCTGTAGCATGCTCACTTCCTCCCAAGTAAATATCAACTTCTTTCCAATACTCTAAAGATTCTTTAGAAGCAAAACTTTCTTCATTATTGGCGTCCATATACCTATTAAAATACCATGAACTTCCAGCCCAGCCTGGCATTGTATTAAGTTCTAATCTGAATATTGTTTTATTATTAATAAGTTTATTTGAAACTACTTTTTTATTTTCCGCATCCCAAGCCCATTTATCTGCATTTCCTAATGGCGGATCACCATTTTCAGTTGGTAAATAATTTTTTACATATGGAAGTTCAAGTGGAAGAAATTCAATTTCTATAGCCTTAGGTAAATCATTTACATAATATATTGGTATTGGTTCACCCCAAAACCTTTGTCTGCTAAAAACCGCATCCCTTAACTTGAAATTAATAGTTTTATTACCACTAGCAATTTCATTTAATTTTTCACAAGAAAGCTCAAAAGCTTCATTAAAATTTAAATTATTTAAAAACTCTGAATTATGAATCAGGAAGTTTTCTTTTGACTCATAAGCAGAATCTTCTATGCTTATATCTTTAAAAATATTTTTGATAGGAAGATCAAAATGTTTCGCAAATAAGAAATCTCTTTGATCACCACAAGGAACTGCCATGACTGCCCCTGTTCCGTATGTAGCAATTACATAATCAGAAATCCATATTGGCATCTTATTTCCAGTAAATGGGTGTATTGCATAACTTCCAGTGAAACAACCAGAAATTGTTTTAACATTTGATATTCTGTCTCTTTCACTTTTTTTACTTGAAATTTCAATGTAGTTGTTTACATCATTTTCTTGATTTGCGGTTGTTATTTTCGAAACTAGGTCGTGTTCTGGTGCAAGAGTAATGAAAGTTGCACCAAAGATAGTATCAGGACGAGTAGAAAAAACCTCAATAGAATCTTCAGAATTTTCAACTGAAAATTTAATCATTGCTCCTTTAGATTTTCCTATCCAATTTCTTTGCATTTCTTTTAATGGATTTGGCCAATCAATATTTTCTAATCCACTTAACAATCTTTCCGAATACTCAGAAATTCTTATACTCCATTGTCTCATTTTTTTTCTAACAACTTCATATCCTCCTCTCTGAGATAATCCATCAATTACCTCATCATTAGCTAGAACAGTTCCCAACTTGGGACACCAGTTTACATCTGTTTCCGAAATATATGCTATTCTAAACTCTTGAAGAATATCTTCTTTTTCATGATCGTTAAAATTAACCCATTCATTATTGGTAAATTCTCTATCATAACCAATCACATAATCACTTCCTTTTTCTAAAAAACCTTCTTTTAAATCATGAATAGATCTGGCTTTTTTTAATTTTTTATCGTACCAACTGTCAAATAATAGTGTAAACATCCATTGTGTCCACTTATAGTAATTTTTTTCTGATGTTCTTACTTCTCTTGACCAATCAAAAGAAAAACCCATTCTATCAAGCTGTTCCCTATATCTGTTAATATTTTCTTCAGTTGTTTTTTGAGGATGTTGTCCGGTTTGAATTGCATATTGTTCAGCTGGAAGACCAAACGAATCGTAGCCCTGAGGATGTAATACATTAAACCCTTTATGCCTTTTATATCTTGAATAAATATCAGATGCAATATATCCGAGTGGATGACCTACATGTAATCCAGCACCTGAGGGATAAGGAAACATATCCAAAACATAAAATTTCTTTTTAGAGGAGTCAATCGAGACATTGTATACACCCGATTCTTTCCAAAATTTTTGCCATTTTTTTTCAATATTTCTAAAGTCGTATTGCATTACTAGATGCAAAAGTAAGCTTAATGTTTTAATGGAAAAAAATTAAAAGAATACAATTAACTAGAATTCCTTTATTATTTTTACTCTATATATTTTCATATTTTGACTAAATCAAAAAATAATAGATTTTTCTCAAACTATTTTCTTGTCATTGTAAGCTTGTCAATAGTATTATTGTTTCTTAGTTCTTTTTTATTTACAGCGCTAAATTCAGAAAAAATTATCAATGAATTTAAAGAGAAAATTCCTGTTGTTGTTTTTATTAAAAGTGAAAGTAAAAAAGTTGAAATAATTCAGTTTGAAAAAAACTTAAATATCAATAACAATATTAAAAGTTTTGAATTTGTTTCAAAGGAGGATGCTGCATCTAGTTTATCTGAAGATCTTGGTGAAAATTTTATAGACTATCTTGGATATAATCCATTATATGACTCATATAATATTTTTTTTACAGCCGAAAATGTAAATACTATTTACATAAATCAATTAGTAAATGAATTTGAAAATGAAAATTTTGTTCAGGAAGTTTCATATGATTTACCATTAATTGAGTTAATCAATACTAATATTCAAATTTTAAACAAATGGTTGATTTTTCTAGGATCTGCTTTCTTTTTATTATCCATAATATTAATGAATAATACAATCAGACTTTCTGTTTATTCAAACAGACTTATTATTAAAACAATGCAATTAGTCGGTGCAACAAAATCATTCATAAAAAAACCATTTATATTAAGACAATTAACATTAGGCTTATGCAGCTGGTTATTGTCATCAATGATATTTTTAGGATTACTGTATTATTTGAAAAATAACTTTTATGATTTTTCTTTTAAAAATATTGCTGAGTCTCTTGCAATTTCAGGATTAATTTCATTTGTAGTGTGCATTATTATTTCGTATGTATCAACATCAATATGTGCAAAAGATATAGGCTGTTTTAATTCTTTTTTATCAAAAGAGTTCGGAAATATTCCTTCAACTATATCAAATTTAGAAGCTGTTAATTTTTCAAGTTCAGAAATAGACCTTATACTTGCATCATCGTATTCATTATCCTTAAAAAAAGAATCTTTAGTTGAAGAGTTTTTGACTCCAGTAAAAGTATCACAAAGAATATAATCAATTTTTTTTTCTTTATTAGCTAAGGCAACCATTCCGGAAGCACCACCGTTCCAACACCCAACTTCAATATATGAAGTATTTGGTAAAAGATACCTTTTTGAATATTTATAAAGCGTAAAAATTCTGGATTTAGGATTTAAAGTATAATCTGAAATTATATTGAAATAGTTATTAAAATCCTTTTCTGTTCTCCATGGTAAGTAAAAGTATTCGAAGATTTCAATACCGTAGTTCTTTCTTGATTCTTTATATCTTAAACTTATTTGAAAAAACTTAAATAAAATCGATGTAAGAAATTCTAATCTCTTTCTAGCTTTT
>LUMQ01002716.1_pt1 | contig 11954 bp, 14 predicted proteins | sample 729621 | NCBI WGS metagenome assembly LUMQ01 (sample SAMN03860259, study PRJNA289734) | marine metagenome | biome: seawater column; feature: ocean; material: water; isolation source: Red Sea water column Station 12 - depth 25m | place: Saudi Arabia: Red Sea | collected 2011-10-15 | depth 25 m | reverse complement strand
GCGAAGACGCGGGCCATCGCGGCGGCGTCGAGGGCCCGCCAACTTTTCTCTGGCGCGATGCCGGCGGCGGCAGCAATTTCATCGATGTGAAGGGCCCGCGGCGACATGTCGGCCAATTGTGCCCAGGCGGCCTCGGCGAGCTTGTCCATCATTACGGTCGGCGTATCCGTGGAAGTCATTCCGACACCCTCCAGTCAGTCTGCATCATTAGAGAAATGGGAGGAAACGGCATGCAGGTCAAGCACCGGCAAGATGCCATCTGCCGTTCAGCCGCCCAGTTCGACAGACCTGTCGCGCGCTGCACGGATGGCCCTTTCCAGCAACGGTGCCATGCCGTCTTCGGCCATCAGCACGGCCAGCGCGGCGGCGGTGGTGCCGCCCTTGCTGGTGACATTGACGCGAAGCTGCGACGGCGGGTCGTCGGATTCGGCAACCAGCGCGCCGGCGCCGGACACGGTCGCTTCCGCCAGATGCTTGGCCAGAGCGGGTGGCAGGCCGACCTCGATGCCTGCCGCCGTCATCACTTCGGCCAGCAGGAAGACATAGGCCGGACCGGACCCGGACACGGCCGTCACCGCATCCATCTGCGATTCATCATCAAGCACCACAACCTCGCCGATGGCGCTGAGGAGCTGACTGGCCAGCGCCGCGATATGGTCCGGCGCGTCGCCGTTATAGAGCGCTGTGATTCCCTTGCCGATGGCGGCGGGCGTGTTCGGCATCGAACGCAGGACGAGCGCGCCCTCGCCAAGCCGCGCGCCGAGCCATGCTGTCGACAGACCTGCCGCGATCGACAGGAACGCCGTATCAGGCCCGTCCAGCGCGCCGAGATCGGCAATCGCCTCTTCCATCATCTGCGGCTTGACCGCAAGCACCACCATGGTGGCGGCACGCCCGCCGGCAGCGGCGTCGGCGACTGTGGCATGGAGCCGGACATTGTCGTGCGCCGACGTCCACGCAAGATGGTCCTGCGCCGGTTCGATAATAGCGAATTCGGCATTGAGGCTGCTGTCGGCAAGCCAGCCATGAAGCATGGCGCTTCCCATCTTGCCGCAGCCAATGAGGGTAATGAGAGATTTCATCCTGTGACAGGGCGCGGCGCCGGCGGCGCTACGCCTCCCCTTCGGTGACCATCATCACCGCGGTCGCGGCGTCGCCTGCATTCAGCGTTCCCGTCACCACCTGATAGATGGCCGGATAAACCTGCTCGCATTCGCCGAGCATGATATCGACAACATCTTCCACCTGCTCGGGCGTGCGAAGGGCAAGGGTATGGCGCAGCTCCAGCTCGCAGGTCGACATATCAAGCGCCAGATGCCCGATATAGAGCTGCTGGTTCAGCAGCGCGGCCAGCAGTGCGACCTCGCCGACCTGTGCCTGTTCCGCCCGGACATCAATCCGGCAGACGACCTGCATCGTCTCTTCGCCATCCTGCCATGAAACAGCAAGCTGGTAGTCGCTCCACCGGCCGGGAATTTCGGCGATGATGGCATCCCTTTCCTGCTGGCGGACAAGCCAGTCATGCCGAGCGACGAACCTCGTCACGAGGTCGATCGGATGGGCAAGAGCGGTATCGATGGTAGCTTGCGAGGGGGCCATGCGGTCGGGAATCCCGGGTAGTGAGTACCCGTTCAAAATGCCGCAACCAGAACGGCCTTTCAACACAATATTTAGTGGTTTTCCCCGAAGGCACCCACATCAACTTGTGGATAACTCGACGAAATCAAGGATAAACAAGGGCTTCGCCGACGTGGCTCGCCGGGCGATGAAACTGTCATTGATTTTCGATGATATCGTCCGGCGGCCTGACAGCCTCGCCGGCGCTAGAAACCAGAGAATCAGGCCTTCTTTGCGGCCGGCTTTCTGGCAGCTGTCTTCTTCGGGGCAGCCTTCTTTGCAGCCGGTCCGGATGCGGCAGCTGCCGACATTTCGGCGAGCTGCGCCTCAAGCACGGCAACCCGCGCGGCCAATGCCTCGTGGCGGGTCTGAAGGGCATCGTACTCCTCGCGGGTCACAAGGCCACTGGCGTTCTGATGCCGTTCGGTGCGCTGTCTTGCGATATTGTCGATCTCTTCCCGCAACCCGCCAAGCGCCGTTGCCGCGCCGTTGGCCACCTGGGCCATGTCAGAGATGAATCGTGAACGGCCACGCATGGTCGGTCTCCGTTGTTGTCCTGTACCTTATCTATGGCATCTTGCCGTGCTTTCCAATACCACGGCGCCGTTGAATGCGATAATGTGGCGTGCCGGCGCAGGGCCGGCGGTCGACCAGCAACAGGGACGCAGCATGACCGGCCCCATCATCCTTCCCGAGTTTGATCCTTTCCTGGTCAATTTCGGCGGCTTCGGCATCCGCTGGTACGCGCTCGCCTATATCGGCGGGCTGCTTGCCGGGTACTGGATCCTGCGACGCGAGGCGGCCCGCCCCGAAACGCCCCTGTCCCCGGCTGCCGTCGACAGCCTGCTGAACCATGTTCTGCTCGGAGTGATTCTCGGCGGCCGGATCGGCTATGTGCTGTTCTACAACCCGGGCCATTTTCTCGCCCATCCGGCCGACATCATCAAGGTGTGGCAGGGCGGCATGGCCTTTCATGGCGGGCTGCTTGGCGTGACCGTCGCGATGTGGATGTTCGCCCGCAAGCAGGGTGTGAATGTGCTTGCTGTCAGCGACCGGGTGGCGATGGTCACCCCGATCGGCCTGTTTCTGGGGCGCCTGTCCAATTTCATCAATGCCGAGCTTCAGGGGCGGGTGACCGACGTGCCGTGGGCCATGGTCTTTGCCAATGGCGACGGGCTGCCACGCCATCCGAGCCAGCTTTACGAGGCCGGTCTCGAGGGACTTGCCCTTGGCGCGGTGATTCCTTGTCGAATATGTCCGCGAACCTGACCCGCAGCTTGGGCTGCTTGCCGGCATTATCACCATGGGGCAAATCCTGTGCCTGCCGATGATGGCGGCCGGGGCCTATCTGCTGTGGCGGCAGAAACGGTCATGACCGGCGAGGCGCCACAGACCGTCGAGGACGAGATTCGCCGGCGGATAGAGGCGGACGGCCCGATGCCGTTCGAGGCCTATATGGCGGCCTGCCTCGGCGCGGAGGAAGCCGGCTATTACCAGACCCGCGACCCGTTCGGCGAAGCCGGGGATTTCGTCACCGCGCCGGAAATTTCCGGCATGTTCGGCGAGATGTGCGGCCTTTACCTGGCGCACATGTATGAACTCTCCGGCAAGCCCGCCGATGCCGTCGTGGCCGAGCTCGGCCCCGGCCGCGGCACGCTGATGCGCGACATGCGCCATGCCTGGTCGGCCCTGATGCCGGAGCTGGCGGCGGCTCCGGTGCACCTTGTGGAGACAAGCCCGGTGCTCCGCAGCATCCAGAATGGCACCATCGGCGAATCCGCACCGGTAACATGGCATGCGGATACGGACGAGCTGGTGGCTGGCATAGAAGGCCCGCTGTTCGGGATCGCCAACGAATTCTTCGACGCCCTTCCCGACGCGCCGCAGGACGGCATGGTCGCCGAGCTCTGCCCGCAGGCGGATCTTGTGATGGCGGCTCTGGCCAGATCGGTGTCAGCTCGTGGCGGTGCCATGCTGGTGATTGATTATGGCCGCGACGGCAATCCCGGTGATTCTGTTCAGGCCGTGGCGGCACACAAGCCTGTCGATCTGTTCCACGAGCCGGGGCAGGCCGACCTGTCGCACTGGGTCGATTTTGCCGCGCTGCGCCGGGCCGCCGAAACACAGGGCGCGCGCCTGATCGGGCCGGTGGCGCTGGGGCGCTTCCTGATGCGGATCGGGCTGGCCATGCGCGCCGAGCAGGCCGGCGCCCATGCAGGCCCGGAGGAGCGGCGTGCCCTGCTGGCCGCCATCGACAGGCTGACAAGCCCGGCGCAGATGGGCGAGGTCTTCAAGGTCGCGCTTCTGGTGCCTGCCGGCACCGGCCGGCCGCCCGGCTTCGAAACGGAGGAACCCCGATGACCGGCTTCATCCTGACGGGCGAGAAGACGGGCGAGGTGCCGCACCTTGTGCATCAGCCGACCGCCGGACGTGCAAGGCATGGCTTCTTCGGCTGCGCAGCCGGTGTCAGCAGCGGCGTGTATGACAGCCTGAATTGCGGCTTCGGGTCTGATGACGATCCGGCACTTGTCGCGCAGAACCGGGATCGCGCGGCAAGCGCATTGGGACTGCGCGCCGACCGCCTTGCCGCCGTGTGGCAGGTCCATAGTGCCGATGCGGTGATCGCGACAGGCGGGGCGCCCTCCAACCGCGCGCAGCTGACCCGTGCTGACGGGCTAGTCACAACCGAACGCGGGCTGGGGCTTGCCATCCTGACGGCCGACTGCCTGCCGCTGTTGATGGTCGACCGTGACGGCGCCGTGATTGGTGCCTGCCATGCCGGCTGGCGCGGGGCTGCCGACGGCATCGTAACCTCCACCCTCGCGCTGATGCGGGACAAGGGCGCGGGCGAGATCACCGCGCTGATCGGCCCGACTATACGCCAACCGAGCTATCAGGTCGGGGCCGACATGCGCGAGGCCTGCCTTGCCTCTGTGGCACCCGGCCTTCGGGACGCCGCCGCCTCATGCTTTATCGATGATGAGGATGGCCGCTTCCGCTTCGATCTTCCCGCGCTGGAGCGCAATCAGCTTGCCGGGGCCGGTGTGACCGATATTGCCGATTGCGGCGAGGACACCTATCGGGCGCCGGATCACATCGCTGGTTCCAGTGACACCGATTCTTTCCGATTCTTTTCGCACAGGCGCGCCACACACGCCGCAGAAGCCGATTGCGGGCGCCAGATATCCATCATCGCGCTTGCCGAGTGACCGCGCCTTTCCTGTTGAAAGAGGAACCCAAGAACATGCCGCATCTCTATATTTTTCTAGGGCTTCTGTTCATAGGGCTGTTCGCCAGCTGCTTCATGGGCTGACCGGCAGCAAGGCAAAAAAGTTACAAAAGCATTACGGCTGCCCTGTTAACGGCTTGCCCCGCGCATAGGGGGTTGCTATCAACAAGCCGGTCAAGGGGTGGTGGCCATACCAGCCTCACTGCGATCCCCGGCCATCGGGAAATCATTGGGTCTCAACTGGATCTCGGATGAAAATTCTCTCCTGTAACAGCAACCGTCCGCTTGCCGAGGCGATTGCAGCCTATCTTGATGTTCCCCTTACCAAGGCAGATGTGCGGCGCTTCGCCGACATGGAAGTTTTCGTCGAAATCGGCGAGAATGTTCGCGGCGAGGATGTGTTCGTCATCCAGTCCACCTGCTTTCCGGCCAACGACAATGTCATGGAACTGCTGGTCGCGCTCGACGCGCTGCGCCGTGGCTCGGCCCGGCGGATCACCGCGGTGCTGCCCTATTACGGCTATGCACGCCAGGACCGGAAATCCGGTCCCCGCACGCCGATCTCGGCCAAGCTGCTGGCCAACCTGATCACATCCGCCGGTGCCGACCGCGTGCTGACGATCGATCTGCATGCCGGCCAGATCCAGGGCTTTTTCGACATTCCGACGGACAATTTGTTCGCCGCCCCGGTCTTTATCGAGGACATCCGCACCCGCTATGACGGTGCCGAGCTGATGATCGTCTCGCCCGATGTCGGCGGCGTGGTTCGCGCCCGCTCGCTCGCTCGGCGGCTCGATGCCGACCTCGCCATCATCGACAAGCGCCGCCCCAAGGCCGGTGTGTCGGAAGTGATGAACATCATCGGCGATGTCGACAAGCGCCATTGCATCATGGTCGACGATATTGTCGATTCCGGTGGCACGCTCTGCAACGCCGCCGCCGCGCTGATTGATGCCGGCGCGATCAGCGTCGATGCCTATGTCACCCACGGGGTATTGTCTGGCGGGGCTGTCAGCCGCGTCGCTTCCTCGCCGCTGAGTTCGCTGGTGACGACGGATTCGATTCCCGCCACCGAAGCCGTCCGCGTGGCCCGCAATGTGCGCCATCTGTCGGTGGCGCCGCTGCTTGGCGAGGCCATTCGCCGGATCAACGAGGAACGCTCGGTCTCGACGCTGTTCTAGGCGCAGAGGCAAGCGCCTCGACATCCCCCTTTTTCCTTGAGTTTTCGGTGTAGTCCGCCTATACCACGCGCTGCTGTGCACCCCTGGAGGCACAGCCATTTGCAAGCAAGGAGCAATGCAATGTCTGACACTACAACCATCAGCGCTTCCGAGCGCGAACGGGTCGGTAAGGGGTCCGCCCGTGCGGCACGCCGCGCAGGCCTCGTCCCTGCCGTCATCTACGGCAACAAGCAGGATCCCGTCGGGATCACCATGGAGTCCCGTGAAATCACCAAGATCGTTCACCAGCCCGGCATTTTCGGCCGCCTGCTGGAGATCGAAGTCGGCGGCAAGAAGTCGACCGTACTGACGCGTGATATCCAGTTCCATCCGGTGAACGACAAGATCATGCATATGGACTTCCTTCGGGGTCCGGCCACAGCGATCCCCGAGAAGATCACCATCGATCTCGACGGTGTGAAAATTGGCGACTCGATCCATATCAGCGCCATTCCGCTTCCCGAGGGCGTCACCCCGACCATCACCGACCGCGACTTCACCGTGGCCACCCTGGCATCGCCGGGCGGTGGCGTGAAGAACGAGGACGAAGAGGCCGAGGAGGAAGTCACGGAAGAGGAAGGCGAGGAAGAGTAAGCCTCGCGCGGATTTTCCGCATCTACCAAAACTGTCGGGCCGGGCGTGATCGTCCGGCCGCACAGTTTGAACTACCGAGCGTGACATGCTGTTGTTCGCAGGCCTTGGCAACCCGGGAAGGGACTATGCTGGGAACCGGCACAATGCCGGTTTCATGGCACTCGACGTGCTTGCCGACCGGCACGGCTTTTCCCGATGGAAGGCCAAAGACGGCGCGCAAATCGCCGAAGGGCGGCTCGGCAGCCACAAAATTCTCGCCATCAAGCCACAGAGCTTTATGAACAAATCCGGCCTTCCCGTGGCCGAGGCGGCGCGTTTCTACAAGATCCCGCCCGAGAACATATTCGTCTTCTATGACGAGATTGATCTGGCGGCCGGCAAGATCCGGGTGTAATGCGGCGGCGGGCATGGCGGGCATAACGGCATCCGCGACATCGACCGGCATATCGGCACGGATTACTGGCGGGTCCGGATCGGCGTCGGCCGCCCGGAGCAGGTCATTCCGGGATCGCGGATCGACATCCGCAAATGGGTGCTGATGGATTTCACCGCATCCGAGCGCGACGGCTGGCTTCCCGACCTGTTGCGCGCCATGGCGGATGAAGCCCCGCTTCTGGCAGCCCATGACGAGGGCAGCTTCATGAGCCGGGTCGCGCATCTGGCGCCGGCGCCAAAGACAGAGACATCTGAAGCAGAGACCGGGACAGGCCCGGACGGCAAGGAGACATAATGGGTTTCAACTGCGGAATTGTGGGCCTTCCCAATGTCGGCAAATCGACGCTCTTCAACGCCCTGACGGAAACCGCCGCAGCCGAGGCGGCGAATTATCCTTTCTGCACCATCGAGCCGAATACAGGCCGCGTTGCCGTGCCGGACCCGCGGCTCGACCAGCTTGCGGTCCTCGCCAGCTCGGCGAATGTGATCGCGACGCAGCTTGAGTTTGTGGATATCGCCGGCCTTGTACGGGGCGCCTCCAAGGGAGAGGGGCTCGGCAACCAGTTCCTTGGCAACATCCGCGAAGTCGATGCCATTGCCCATGTGCTCCGCTGTTTCGAGGACGAGGACATCACCCATGTCGACGGGTCGGTCGATCCGATCCGCGACGCGGACACGGTCGAGACCGAACTGATGCTTGCCGACATCGATTCGCTGGAACGCCGGATGACGGCACTGGTGAAGAAGTCGCGCGGCGGGGACGCCCTCGCCAAGAGCGACCTGGCGCTGATGGAAAAACTTCTGCCGCAGCTTTCCGACGGCGTGCCGGCACGGCGCGCCACCGGTCTGACCCAGTCGGAGGAAGAGCGGCTTCCGCAGCTCCAGCTGCTGACGTCCAAGCCGGTGCTTTACGTGTGCAATGTGGCCGAGCACGAGGCCGCAATCGGAAATGAACATACCGCCGCCGTGGCCGCCCATGCCGAAACTGTTGGTGCCGCCCATGTCACGGTTTCCGCCGCCATTGAATCCGAGATCGCGCAGCTGGATGCGGACGACAAGGCGGAATTCCTGAACGAGCTCGGCCTTGAAGAAGCCGGCCTGGCAAGGCTGATTCGCGCCGGATACGGGCTGCTGGACCTTCTGACCTTCTTCACGGTCGGCCCGAAGGAGGCACGCGCCTGGACCGTCGTGGCAGGTGCCACGGCGCCGCAGGCCGCCGGTGTGATCCATACTGACTTCCAGCGCGGCTTCATTCGCGCCGAGACCATTTCCTTCGACGACTATATAGCCTGCAGCGGCGAAAGCGGCGCGCGTGACGCCGGAAAACTGCGGATCGAGGGATCGGATTACCGCGTTGTCGACGGAGATGTTTTCCATTTCCGCTTTAATGTGTAATAACACCCTTTCGGTAGGGGTGACAGAATGACGCATATGATCAAGATCAAGGCCGAAGACGGTCACACACTCGAAGCAGCCGTCGCAGGCGACCCGGATACCGCACGCGGCGGCGTTGTCGTACTGCAGGAAATTTTCGGCCTGAACGAGCATATCCGCGACCTTCCCCGCCGCTTTGCAGAAGCGGGATACTATGCCGTCGCACCGGCCATGTTCGACCGCGCCGAGCCCGGCGTGGAGCTTGACTATAACGCCGCCGGCAAGGAACGCGGCATTGCGCTGAAGAACGCCGTGGATGCCGATGCCCTGTTCGATGTTTCGGCCGCCATCCGCGCCGCTGCAGCGGCCGGTCCGGTCAGTGTCGTCGGGTTCTGCTGGGGCGGATCGCTCGCCTGGCGCGCCGCCACTTGCCTGAACGGCATTGCCGGCGCCGTGTCCTATTATGGCGGCGAACTGCCTTCAAAGGCGGGCCTTGTCGCCCACTGCCCGGTGCTGGCGCATTTCGGCGAGCGCGACCAGACAATCCCGATGGAGGGTGTGAAAACCTTCATCAAGGCGCAGGTTGATGCCGACCCGGCTGTCATTTCCCATATCTATGACGCCGATCACGGCTTCAATTGCGACGCGCGCGGCCAGTTCGACGCCAGCGCCGCGGAAATGGCGTGGGAACGCACCCTCGCCTTCCTCGACAGGGTCAGCCGCTAGGCCGCCCGCTCCATCTATTCCGAAGGCAAAAAAACCCCCGGCGGTGACCGGGGGTTTTGTTTTGTCTGTCTGGCCCGCCTTCCGGCGCGCCGTCCTTGCTGTGGCCGGACCCTTAGTGAAGGTCCGCCCAGACGCGGCGCTTGGCGAAATAGGACATCACCAGGAAGATCGACAGGAAGAACACCGCGGCGACACCAATCCGCTTGCGCGCCTCGAGCTTCGGCTCGGCGGCCCACATCAGGAAGTTGGTGACGTCGGCGGACAGCCCCTCGGGCGTGGTCGGTGCCCCGTCGGCATATTCCACATCATCGCCATAGATCGGCTGCGGCATCGCGATCAGGTTGCCCGAATAGGCATTGTTGTAATGCATGCCATCCGGCACATCCTTGTCGGCCGGCGCGTCCACATAGCCAAGAAGCAGGCTGTAGAGATAGTCCGGGCCGTTGGCACGGGCCTTGGCGATCAGCGACAGGTCCGGCGACATTGCGCCGTTGTTGCTGGCGCGGGCCTCGTTGTCGTTCCGGTACGGATTCGGAATGATGTCGGCCGGGCGTGCCGGACGCATGAACATCTCGCCCTCATCGTTATAGCCAAGGTCAGCCAAGTTGCGGAACGCGATATAGTCGAGACCGTGACAGCCCGCACAGACTTCCCGGTAGACCTGGAAGCCCCGCTGCAAGGCGGCCTTGTCGAAATAGCCGAAGGGGCCGGTGAAGCTCCATTCACCGGTCTGCAGCTTGACGTCGCCGCCACCCGCCGCCATGGCGGGTGAGGCAAGGCCGATCATGGCGGCAATGGCTGCAGCCGAAGCAATCAGAAACTTGCGCATCAGGCCACTCCCCTCGCTGTCGCCAGCACCGGTTCGGAAATCGACTTCGGCAGTGGTTTGGTTGTCTCGAACACGCTCAGCATCGGCAGGATCACCAGGAAGTGCAGGAAATACCATGCCGTGGCAAGACGCGAGAGCAGCACGTAGATGCCCTCGGCAGGCATGCCGCCGAGATAGCCGAGCAGGATGCAGTCGATGAACAGCAGCCAGAAGAAGATGCGGAACACCGGACGGAAGCGGGCCGAGCGGACCGGCGAACGGTCCAGCCATGGCAGGACGAACAGCACGAAGATCGCGCTGAACATCAGCAGCACGCCGCCGAGCTTGTCCGGAACCGCGCGCAGGATCGCGTAGAACGGCAGGAAGTACCATTCGGGAACGATATGCGCCGGGGTCTGCATCGGGTTGGCCGGAATGTAGTTGTCCGGGTGGCCCATCGCGTTCGGGAAGAAGAACACCGCCACTGCCAGCAGCAGCAGGAACATCGCAATCCCTACCATATCCTTGATCGTGTAGTAGGGATGGAACGAAATGGTGTCCTGCGGACCCTTCGCGTCGATGCCGATCGGGTTGTTCGATCCGAACCGGTGAAGCGCGATGATGTGAAGCACGACCACGCCGGCGATCAGGAACGGCATCAGATAGTGAAGCGAGAAGAAGCGGTTCAGTGTCGGGTTGTCGACCGAGAAGCCGCCCCAGAGGAAGACCACAATGCTCTCGCCAACAAACGGGATGGCCGAGAACAGGTTGGTAATCACCGTCGCGCCCCAGAAGCTCATCTGACCCCAGGGAAGAACATACCCCATGAAGGCCGTGGCCATCATCAGAAGAAAGATGACGACGCCGAGCATCCACAACAGTTCGCGCGGTGCCTTGTAGGAGCCGTAATACAGTCCGCGGAACATATGGATGTAAACGACGATGAAGAAGAAGCTCGCCGTGTTCATGTGGATGTAGCGGATCAGCCAGCCGTGATTGACGTCACGCATGATGCGCTCGACCGAGCCGAAGGCGTGGTCGACATGGGCGGTGTAGTTCATCGCCAGCACAATGCCGGTGACGATCATGATCACCAGCGCAAGGCCGGCAAGAACACCGAAGTTCCACATGTAGTTGAGGTTCTTCGGAACAGGATAGTCGTACTTCTCGTGATCAAGCATGGAGAACACGGGAAGACGGTGGTCAATCCACCGCACGACCGGATTTGAGAATTTTTCAGCAGACATGGAACCAGTAGCCTCCAGTGAAACTGTCAGATCAACCGATGCGGATCAGGCCGTCGGAAAGAAAGGAATAGGGTGGCACCTCGAGATTCGTCGGTGCGGGACCCTTGCGAATCCGGCCGGAGGTGTCGTAGTGCGAGCCGTGGCACGGGCAGAACCAGCCGTCATACTCGCCCTTTACCTCGCCGGTCTTCTGACCGAGCGGGACGCAGCCGAGATGGGTACAGACGCCGAGAACCACCAGAAGCTCCGGCTTCTGGACACGGGCCTCGTCCTCTTCGGGATCACGCAGCTCGGCGCTGTCGATGGCGTTCGCGCGCGCGATCTCGTCAGCGGTCCGGTGACGGATGAAAACAGGCTTGCCACGCCAGGTGACCGTGATGGCCTGCCCTTCGGCGATCTTCGAGACATCAACCTCGGTGCTGGCAAGCGCCAGCGTATCGGCGGCCGGGTTCATCTGGTCGATCAGCGGCCAGGCAACAGCACCGGCACCGACCGCACCCATGGCGTAGGTCGCGACAACGATGAAGTCACGACGATCAGGCTCGTGACCATCGGCGTCCGATGCCCCGGGCTTCGAGTTCGTATTTGCCATTTTTCCCTCTTTCAAAACAGCCCCACACATTCCCGCGCGCGGTCCGAAACAGACCACCACGGAAATCTCCCTCCAGGCTCCTGCCGGGCGGCAGCGGCATGACATGCAAGGC
>LUMQ01000411.1_pt1 | contig 12040 bp, 17 predicted proteins | sample 729621 | NCBI WGS metagenome assembly LUMQ01 (sample SAMN03860259, study PRJNA289734) | marine metagenome | biome: seawater column; feature: ocean; material: water; isolation source: Red Sea water column Station 12 - depth 25m | place: Saudi Arabia: Red Sea | collected 2011-10-15 | depth 25 m | reverse complement strand
TTTAAGGCGCTTTCACGACCTCCGGCCTTGCCTCGGCGCTTGCCGGTACCCGAAAACCAGGCGGCTGCTTCAGGTCGTTTGATAAGCGGTCCCATTCGCGCTGGCCACGCAGAATTACAAGAAAACCCCCGTGCGCGCAGTGCCACGTTGCGAGTAATTGAGCGAGTGGTGTAACCATGCCGACTACGACCAAAGCGGATAAAACGCCGAGCAGAGTGCGTCGTACAAAAGCCGCGTCGCGAGAACCTTTGAAAAAGGTGATGACTCCGACACTGGTGGTCGTAGGACTGATCCTTGGGATTGTGCTGTCGGGTATCGAGATGGTTGATTCAGCCCATCGAATGCGTGATCTCTATCAGCAGTTAGACCAGGTGCAAAGACAGCAAAACGAATTGTTAGCAGTGCATAGCCGTCTGCTACTCGAACGTGGCGCCCGGGCGAGCCTCAACACAGTGGAGACAGCAGCAGAGCAAGAAGGTATTCAGGCCAACCTGCTGCGAGCGATCGCCAAACAGGAATCACGCTTTGCTCCTGGTGTCGTCTCCCCTGCTGGGGCCGTTGGCGTAATGCAATTGCTGCCCTCCACAGCCACAGAGATGGCTGACGCACCGACCAGCACGCCAATGCTGAAAGATCCCGCCAACAACTTCGAACTGGGCGCGCGCTACATCAACCACCTGCTGGAGCAATGGGAGGACGACCCCTTCCGCAGCATTGCCAGCTACAACGCCGGGCCTGGTGCTGTGGCTTCTTGGATGCAACCCACGGATCAAGACGACGATGCGCTCTGGGTGGAACGCATTCCCTACCCGGAAACACGCTTCTACACCAAGAAAGTGCTGGACAATCTGCTCGGCTACCTAGGCGGCAATCAACCCTTCTGCAAAGAGACTGGCGCTGGGGTGGGGCAGAAGCGTGCCGGCGATGATGCCAGCGATCACGACCAAACTCATCAGAAGCAGGCAGATCGATCAACACGTCGGTGAGCACATTGAGCTTCAGCAGATAGATGCCACCGGTGATCACCACCAGCAGCGTGACCACCAACGTCATCACCCGGCTCGATGCCATCAGCAACGACACCTGGCGCAACAGCAGATCGGGCATGGTGCAGAAGACGACAACCACCTGCGTCTGCAGCAGCACGAGACACCAGAACCAGGCCGCACTCACGCCATAGAGAGACGTGAAGGAGGGCTGAACAATCTGCCAATGGTTGCCGAGCACAACCGCAACGAGAAATAGCACCGTCAGCAACGGCGCCCGAACCGGAAGGCTCAGCAGTCGCAGAATTGGCATGGCGTCAAGGTAGCGGCGGCCTTTCGAAGGAGCTGCCAGAGTGATCGCTGCGGTTGACGTGCGATGACAGGCACCCCGGAGTCTTCGCCCCTGGGCACAGCGCAGCGATGGGTGCTGGTGCTGATTGCGGTGGCTCTGGCCATGGGCCTTGTGGTCCTGCGCGGTGGCATTCAGAGCGAAAGCCCGATGGAGCAGCTGGCGAGACGATCCCTCGACCCACAAACAGCGTTAACCAACGGACGCCCAACGCTGATCGAGTTCTACGCCGATTGGTGCCAGGTCTGCAGAGAGATGGCACCTTCGATGCTGGATTTGGAGAAGCAATCGCGAGATCGACTCGATGTTGTTCTGGTCAACGTCGATAACCCCCGTTGGCAAGATCTTGTTGATCGCTACGACGTCAACGGCATTCCCCAGTTGAACCTGTTCAACGCTGAGGGGGAAGCCAAGGGGCGATCCCTCGGCTTGCGCAGCGCTGAGGAACTCCAGCTGCTCACCACAGCACTGCTTGAAAATCAGCCGTTGCCGGCCTTGCCTGGCGTCGGCAACATCAGCCAGCTGCTGACGCCCCCCTCTGCGAACAACGCGATGGCAGGGGCCTCGAGCCCAGCCAACGCGGGGCCCCGCAGCCATGGTTGACACGCCTCGCCATGATCACCACAACTCGTCACTCTGACGCTCCCATGGACCGCTTTCGGGTCGATCTGATCGCAGCTACGCCGAACCCGCAGCAATGCGTGTACGCCGCCATGCATCAGGACTACAGCGAAGGATTCGTGGCCGGAGATCGTGCCAACTGGCCCGATGAGCAGCGGGCTGGAGAGATCTGTGTGAAACGCCTGCTGTCTGGAGAACGCGGCCACTACGGCCCGATGGAGCATGCGCAGATCGTGCTGAACGTGGGCTGGTTCCCGCACTCGGTGATGCAGCAGGCCCGCACCCACCGGGTTGGGGTGAGCTTCGATGTGCAGTCGATGCGTTACACCGGTGAACGCATCTGCCGTGCAGCGGATGGAGCCCTGGACCTGGAAGAGGTGTTCTATCTGCGGCCCATCGGCGAGTACAGCGATCGGCAGGGCAAGAAATACGCCTACACCGAAGCACTACGCCAACAGGATCTTGATCTCTGCCGAAGCGCCGCTGAGCGCTACAGGGATCTGCTCAGGGCCGGCTTCTCCGAAGAGCACGCCCGCGGCATCCTTCCCTTCGACTACCGCCAGCATTTTGTGGTGAGCTTCAGCCTGCGGGCGTTCCTGCACTTCATGGACCTGCGGGCCAAGCTCGATGCCCAGCTGGAGATCCGCCAGCTCTGTGATCTGATGTGGCCCCACATGGTGGAGTGGGCCCCTGAATTTGCAGCCTGGTACGAGAAGAGCAGGCTGCACCGGGCGCGTTTGGCCCCCTAATCAGAGAGAACTAGACCTTGGCCAGCGTCACCCGTTCCGGTTGGTGCTGGTACTTGCCTTGTCGATCGCTGTAGGTGGTCGAGCAGGGATCACCCTCAAAAAACAGCAGCTGACAGATGCCCTCATCGGCATAGATGCGGCAGTCAGCACCGGAACTGTTGCTGAATTCAAGGGTGAGGTGACCCTCCCAGCTCGCTTCTGCCGGGGTGGTGTTCACGATGATTCCAAGGCGGGCATAGGTGCTCTTGCCCAAGCAGATCACGGTGATGTTGGGGGGAACCCTCAACTTCTCCAGGGCCACACCGAGGCCATAGGAATGGGCCGGGAGAATGAAATATCGCCCGTCTTCATCCTCATGAAGGGGAGTGGGTTCGAGGTTGGCCGGGTTGAACCGCTTGGGGTTCATCACCGTGCCTGGAACATGCCGGAAGATCAGAAATTCCTGGGGGGAAAGGCGTAGGTCGTAGCCGTAGGAGGAGCAACCAAAACTCAGCACTGGCCGCAGCTTCTGCTCCGGCTCCAGGTGACGGACCAAACCGCTCTGGAATGGCTCGATCATTCCCTGCCCGGCCTGTTCAGTGATCCAGCGATCGCACTTGAGCATCAGAAACCTCGGCGCAACTCCGTGACTTGATCTGCCATCTCCACCACACCGGCGGGGATTGCAGGTCCAGTGATGATCACATCCATCGAAGCGGGCCGCTGCTCAAGGGCTGCAATCACGTCCGCTTCATCCAGGTATCCGAAGGCCACGGCAAGGCCGAGTTCATCCAACACCAGCTGGTCGAGATCTCCCTGGATCAGATGCTGACGGCAGATGGACCAAACCTCCGCCACCGCGTCCGCGCCACCGGGATGCCCCGGCGAGGAGAGGCAGAGGGGCACTTCCGGCCGCAGCCAGACAAGGCCTCCGCAGAGCTGCACCCGGCCGGCCGGTCCCTGCTGCACGCCCCCTTTGAGGAACTGACTGATCAGAACACGACTGCCCAAGCCGGCAGCTCGCATGGCCTGGCTGAGAACACTGGCGAAACTGCCTCGATAAGGCGCCGTATGCACTTGCAGCTGCCCTTCGGGAGCCACCAGATGTAGGGGTGGCGGATCAGAGACGGCAGGCAAGGGCCTCAGGCCCGCCCGTTGCAAGGCCTGCTGATCCCGATCCAGGGAATTTTGGAAGGATTGGGGGTCGGCGAGGCTTGTGGTCATCACGGAAGCATCTGTCCGGGCGACCCCGGCAAGACCTTGAATGTAGCGGCGAGATCACATTCCACAAGGGGATTGACACCACCCATGGTGTTTGGACAGGGCGAGAACCAACCGCCTGCGAGGCTTGACGAACTGCACACCACCGATGAGCCAATCCCCTGAACAACGCACTGATGGCCGTCGCCCGCAGCAGTTGCGACCGTTCTCGGTGACCTGGAATCCCATGGGGTTTGCCTTGAGCTCCCTTGTGGTTCACACCGGCCGAACCGCTGTTCTCTGCAGCGTTTGCTTGGAGGACAAGGTTCCCCGCTGGCGCAAGGGAGAAGGATTGGGATGGCTCAGCGCCGAATACCGGTTGCTGCCCGGATCCACCCCACAGCGGCAATCACGGGAGCTGATGAAACTCTCGGGTCGCACCCAGGAAATTCAGCGGCTGATCGGCCGAAGCCTGCGCGCCGTGATCGACATGGAGCGTCTAGGGGAGCGCACCTTGCTGATCGACTGCGACGTGATCCAAGCGGACGCCGGCACCCGGACGGCCTCGATCACCGGGGCTTGGCTCGCCCTGGACCAAGCCTGCCGATCACTGGTGGACCAGGGAGTCCTGGAGCAATCGCCCCTGATCGATCAGGTGGCGGCTGTATCCGTGGGCTTGGTTGATGGCCAGGCCTTGCTGGATCTGGACTACAGCGAAGACAGCCGAGCCGAGGTGGACCTGAACGTTGTGCAGTCCGGCGATGGCCGTCTGCTGGAAATCCAGGGGACTGCGGAGGGTGCGCCCTTCAGTCGCAGCCAACTCAATGAGCTGCTGGATTTAGCAGAGCCGGGATTGACATCCCTGATGCAGGCGCAACGCCAGGCCTTCAACGAGCACAGCAGCGTTACGTAATAACCGCTACATGGCGGCCACCGCCGGCTCCGTAACTTCGCCACACCAGGGGGTTGTCATGACCAGTAGCCGAGGTTTCAGCCGATACGCCCCGCAGATGGTGGCTCCAGCTCCCAGCGCAGAGCCCGCCAACCGTTCTCTGCTGGAGATCATCCGGGATCTCGATGGCGCCAGCAGTGAACTGGTGGATCGCAACAAGACCATCTTTTTCCCCGGAGATCCCGCAGAACGGGTGTATCTGATCCGCCGGGGAGCCGTTCGTCTGTCCCGCGTCTACGAATCGGGAGAAGAGATCACCGTGGCCCTGCTCCGCGAGAACAGCCTCTTCGGGGTGCTGTCACTGCTGACAGGTCAACGGTCCGACCGCTTCTATCACGCTGTGGCCTTCACCCGGGTCGAAATGGTGACGGCACCAGCGACCTCCGTGAAGGCCGCCATCGAAGCCGACACCAGCGTTGGCCTGCGCTTGCTTCAGGGTCTCTCCAGCCGGATTCTGCAGACCGAGACGATGATTGAAACCCTCACCCATCGGGACATGTCATCCCGGCTGGTGAGCTTCCTGCTGGTGCTTTGCAGGGACTTCGGCGTGGCAGATGAGCTGGGCATCACCATCGACCTGCGCCTGTCCCATCAGGCCATCGCTGAAGCAATTGGCTCAACACGCGTCACAATCACGCGTCTGCTGGGAGACTTGCGTCAATCCGGTCTGGTTCAGATTGACCGCAAGAAAATCACGGTTCTGGATCCGATCGCGCTGGCCAAACGCTTCAGCTAGGCCTGCCATCGCCCGACTTGTGCAGCGATGAGCGGCTGGGCACTGATCCTGGTTCTGTTGGTGCTCGGGGGCGTGCTGTCGACCCTGGGCGACCGCTTGGGCAGCCGCGTCGGCAAAGCGCGACTGAGTTTGTTCAGCATGCGCCCACGGCGCACCGCCGTTTTGATCACGGTGTTGACCGGCAGCCTGATCAGCGCACTCTCACTTGGCCTGATGCTTCTGGTGAGCCGGCAGTTGCGGGTGGGCCTGTTTGAACTGGATGCCCTGCAGGAGAAACTCCAAGACAGCCGTCAGCAGCTGGAGGCAGCCGAGCGGGAACGGGACAAGACCCAAACGGAAACCAAACGGATCGCCATTGAGCTCGAGCAATCGCAGCAACGGGCCAACACCCTGCGCCTCGAACTGGCTCCTCTTCAGAAGGAGCTGGCCCAACTCGAAGCCGAACGTGAACGCCTCAGCCAGGACATCGCCTCCCGCGATGCGGACATCCAGCGCACGGAAGCCGAACTCAACAGCGTTCGCAGCCGCATCCGTGCCGGTGAGCAGGAACTCAAAGAACTGGAACGCAATCTGGTCGCCTTGCGGCGTGGATCGGTGGTGATCAGCAGCGGACAGACCTTGGCAAGAGCAACGGTTCGACTCGATGCTCCGGACCAGGCCAAACAGGCTGTCGACAGGCTGTTGCAGGAGGCCAATCTCAACGCCTACGGGAAAGTGCGACCTGGCGAAGCACCAGAACGCCAGTTGATCCGCGTTCCGCGCAGCGATGTGGAACGCCTGCAAAGCATCATCCGCAAACCGGAGACCTGGGTGATCTCGCTGCGCTCAGCCACCAATGTGCTGCGAGGTGAAACAGCGGTGTACGCCTTCCCCGAGGTGCGTCCGAACCGGCCGGTGACCCAACGCGGAGACGTGCTGGCCACCACCACACTGCAACCGGATGAACGCACTCCAGAGGGCATTCGCACACGATTGAACCTTCTCCTGGCCTCGGCCTATGCCGACGTGCAGCGGCGGGGATCCCTGACCGAAGGCCTTCAGTTCGATGGATCAGCCCTCTCCCAACTGGCCCAGACCCTGATGGAAGGACCCAGCCAAAGCGTGGTCTTGGACGTGATTTCCGCAGGGGTCAGCGACAGTGCCGATCCTGTCGTCGTCACCATTCAGGCCTCCCCATGAAACGGGTGGCCGTCCTCGATCCAGGCCGCTGCAAATGTGGTCTTGTGCTGGCCGATCTTCAGCTCGGCCTCGTGCGCGAAGGGCATGTGCTGGCCCCGGAGGCCGTCGAACCCTGGTTGGAGCACTGGAATCAAGACCAAGCTCTCGACCGCATCCTGATCGGCGATGGCACGGGAAGCCGAGCCTGGATCCAGCGACTGGAACGGCTGGGCCATCTCACCGTGGTTCCGGAGCAGGGAACAACCCTGAGGGCGAGACAGCGTTACTGGGCGCTGTGGCCGGCTCGAGGTTGGCGACGGATGCTGCCGGCAGGACTGCGCATTCCACCGGTGGATCTTGATGCTGTTGCAGCTTTGGTGATGCTTGAGGAGCACCTACAGTGCCGCCTGAAATGGCCTGAGCCTGCTCCGACGTTCTCGCTCAGAACCTGGCCCGGACCATGAAGGTGTAATCACCCCCCGGTTCCAGCCTGTAATCAGAACGCACCAGAAAACGCCTCAGGGCATCCTCGATCAGGGCACGTCCCAGGGATGGCTCCACCACCAGTTCACCGCGATCAAAGGCCCAGGAAAACTGCCACTCAAACCCTCCAGCAGAAACTTCACCCTCCACGCACTTGGCTTGAAAACACTGGCGGAGCACCCGCAAATGGGCCGTTGTCGCCGGAAGTGCCGGCATCAGTCGACCGACTCCAGGTCATAGCGGAACCCGTTGATCCAGGTTCCAGCGCGCTCAAAGCTCTGGCGCTGAAGACGTTGAATCCCATCCAGAACAGCATCGAGAACAGCGCCGACACAGGGTTGCTCCGCCTTGCTGAACGGACCAAGAACATGGGACACCGTTCGGGCGCGGCGTTCGGCAGGGTTCTCAGCCGGCGCACCAATGCCGATCCGCAGCCTGGGGAACGCCTGGGTCCCGAGATGCTGAATGGTGCTGCGCAAACCGTTGTGCCCGCCGGCACTGCCCTGGGCCCGCAACCGCAAACGACCCAGCGGAAGATCCATGTCGTCCACCAGCACCAGCAATTGGTGAGGCTCCAGGCCGAACCAATCGAGAGCCGCACGAATGGCACGACCGCTGTCATTCATGTAGGTCTGAGGCATCAGCAAGCGCAGCCGCTGCTCACCAACCCCTGTATCGGCTGCAAGACCGTGCAACTTGGCTTGCTGACGAAAACTGAACCCAGAGCGCTCACCCAAAAGCTCAAGCGCCATGAAGCCGATGTTGTGACGGGTGCCGGCGTATTTCGCACCCGGATTTCCCAGACCCACCACCAGCTTGAGATCAGTGGTCATACCGCTGGAACGACTCAGTCGCTGGGGGGAAGTTCTTCAACCGGCTTCGCAGCCTCACCGGAAACTTCCGGTTCAGCCATGGCTTTGTTGATCTCGCGTTCGAATTCCTTGGACGCGGATTGGAAGCCCTTCAGGGTTTTACCAAGAGTCCGACCAAGCTCGGGCAGGCGTTTCGGCCCGAAAACCAACAAGGCAACGGCGCCGATAACCGCCATTTCGGGGAGACCGACGCCGAAGATGTTCATGGGTGCAGATCAGCCGAGGCCGTTCCAGTTCACGTTGATGCCCTCGAGGATGAGGGACTTGTTGTACAGCTGAAGAATCACCAGCAGAAACACCAAGAACAGCACCATGAAGATGCCCATCACGGGAGTGGTGCCCCATCCGGGAACCACCTTGCCGTACTCGGAGTTCAGTGGGCGGAGAAGGTCTCCCAGACGGGTGCGTTGTGCCATGGCGACGCCGGGTCTCGGGTGGTTTGAAGTCTCGATACTGTAGGGGCCGACTCCGGTTCGGGGTTGATCCTGTCGAGAGATGTGATGGAAACGTCGTCCCCAGCCCTGTCCGTCGCCATTGGCGTGCTCGCCGTTTTGTTCGGACTCACCGGATTTGGCGTGTATCAGGCCTTTGGCCCTCCATCAAAAGCACTCGACGACCCGTTCGACGATCACGAGGACTGATCCACCACCAGGGAGACGAGTTCTCCTGGGGTGATCACCACGGCAGCAGCAGCAATTGAGTCAGCTTCCCTGCGGACCCTCCACCCCGCTCCGGGAGTCCAGCGACATCGCGCTGATCCTGAATTGAGCAGCTTCAGCACGCAACCATCGGCATGGCGCTCCAACCCCACCGGCGTGAGTGGAAACGGCAGCGATGGAAACCATTGGCGCTGCTCCGCCGGCAAGTCCGCACACCACCCGGGCTCACGAAAGGCAATGGCCGCCTGAGACACACCGGCATCGCTCCATGAGCCGGCGAACGGCATGAGGGCCAAGCGCTGGCGATGCCACCCCTGATCAGCGCTGGGATCTGGCCAGGTCGGGCCCCGCAGCAGCGAAATGCCAAGTCGGTCTGAAGACCAATCCACACCCTGGGGGCCGTCCAGCAACACAGCCATCCCGCCTCCGGGAGCCGCCGACTGCGAGGCGAACCAGGAGATCACAGGCACTTCCCAACGGGCTTGTTCCCGAGCCGTCATCGGTGCAGCCGGCCGTTCGATCACCCCTCCACTGGTGTCGGCAGCGATGCGGACGGCGGGGGTCGCCAGCGGCAGCTCAAGACGCAGCAACTCATGGGTCTGGCGCCAGTCGATACCGCAGATCAGCTCCAGCCAGGGCGTGTCGGCCTTCAGCCGCAGGTCCAGACGCATGCAACTGGCACCGAGCTGGCGCCGCAGCACCAGATGCGCCACCAGGGGGCCTTGGTCGAGCCACTCCAGGGAATCCGTACAGAGCACACCCAGGGGCTGAGATCGGTAGTCCGCCGCAAGATCCCAGGCATCCCAGAATTCGCCCCGGTCCCGATAGCGCTCCAACTGCAGGGAAGACGACAACTGATCCCGTCCATCGCGATCCCGCAAAGCCAGTAGCCCGGCCGAGGAGACATCGAGCTCGATCAGACCATTGCCCACACGCCAAGCTCCAGCCCCCAGCGACCTGATGACCACAGGCTGACGGGGTTGAGCAGCGCAGGACGTCAAGCCTGGTTCACGCCGGAGCGGCACCGAACAAATCCCGTGCTGACGCGGTAGCTGCACCCAGGTACCACCAGCAGCGGCGTTTTGCTGCGGCAGTGAAACGGCATCCGCTGACCACGATCCCGCAGGAAGGCGAACCAGAGGCGACCAGGACGCCAAAGGCTGCAGACCCCACCAACTCCACACCGCTGCTGTGTCCTCCGGACGCGGCAGCCTTGCCAGCCGCCGATCGCGTTCCTGGCGGGCCTGGCGCCGGGCCGAGCGCCAGACCGGTTCCGCCTGGTCAAACACCTCCGGGATCGAGGTTCCCGGAAGGATGTCGTGAAACTGCTGGAACAACAGCGGGCGCCAATCGCTGCTGCCGCTGTCGCGACCTGCAATCGCCAACAGGGCTGAAACTGCATCAGCCTCCCGAAAGAGCCGTTCAAGCGTTCGGTTGTGGCGCTTCTGATCCGGACGGCTGGTGGCGCAACCGCGGTGCAACTCCAGGAAGAGCTCATCTCGCCATACCGGCCAGGCCTGATCGCCCTGCTCCAGCTCAGTCAAAAACTCCCTCACCGTGCCGGCTCGGGTGGGCAAGGCGGCCGCTTGCCCTTCCCAGAGCTCGATCTGCTCCAGCAACTCCTCGGTAGGACCACCACCGTGATCACCAACGCCTGGAATCCAGAGCGCCGCCTCCAGCCCCGTGGCCTGATGCCAGGCCCGCTGCTCGTCCAGCATCTCCAAAGGATCGGCGCGGCGCCCGATCGGCGGCAGCATCAGGCTGTGCAGTTCCGACCGTCCCCGTGCGCGCCAGCGGAACAAGCGGTGGGGGAAAGGGTTGTCAGCATTCCAGGCCAGCTTGTGGGTGCAGAACCAGCGCACACCGGTGGCTGACGCCACGGCAGGCAGACCAGCAGAGAAGCCAAAGCTGTCCGGCAACCAGGCCAACTCATGGGTCCACTCCGGGAAACGGCGGCGGCTGTCGTCCTGACCGAGAGCGAACTGATTCCACAACGACGCCGTGCTGACCAGCACACAGTCGGTCTCCACCCAGGGGCCATTGATCGGTTCCCAGCGGCCGGCCCGGCTGGCCGCCTGGATCTCGGCAAAAAGAGCGGGCCGATGTTGCTCCATCCAGGCATAAAGCGCCGGCGTGGAATGGGCAAAGCGCAGCTCGGGCCAGCGACGCATCAGAGCCAACGTTGATCGGAAGGTGCGTTCAGCGGCCTGCCAGGTGTCAGCGACCGGCCAAAGCCAAGCCAGATCGAGATGGGCATGACCCAGCCAATGCAACAACCCTCGTGGCGGCTCTGCCTGGTGCAGGTGCGCTGCAACAGCAGCCTGCGCCTCTGCACCGCTGGGATCCAGCTCCGCCCAATGCGGCGGCAGGTCTCCGTCCGCCGCCAGATGCAGCTCCAGGGCCGCAGGCAACAGCGTGCCCTCGGGATCGGGGCCTGCGGTCTGCGGCTCCAGGTCGAGATGGCTGCTGATCAGAGCTCCATCGTCATGCAGGGGGCTGCAGAGCTCCAGCACAAGATCCAGTGCAGCCCCCTGACGACAACGCCCAGGCAGCGGCCAGCGACAGGCGGTATCGAACAGATCCCCCTCATGCACCAGCACGCCATCCACCCAGAGACGCATCTGCTCGGCCCACCAGCTCAGCACCAGCCGGGCACGGCAGGAATCACTATCACTCCAGCCATCAGGCCAGCTCAACCGCTGCTCAAGACGCAACCATTGGCGTCCCCTGGGCCAGATCAGCAGGCCGCGCTTGGCCCAGTCCGGCCGGTGCGTTGCTCCCCAGCTTTCGTCGAGAAAAAACCCTGCCTGGGCGGCGCCTGAGCGGCGCCAACCGGCACGCAGATCACGCCGCGAGCGACTGCGAAACGTTTCAATCCACTCCGATCGACCGACTTGATCAGGGTTCATTCCCCTGCTGACGCTGTCATGCCCCATAGGATGATGCCCTTGTCACAGACGCCGGTCGGTCTCCATGCTCGCCCTCAAGATCTCCGTTTACTCGGTCGTCTTCTTCTTCCTCGGCATCTTTGTGTTCGGGTTCCTTGCGAGCGATCCAAGCCGCACCCCTAGCCGCAAAGACCTGGAAGATTGATTCAACCTTCCGGTCAGACCGCGCCACACACTGGTCTGACCGGAGCGTGATTTCTGAAATGAGCTGCCAAGCTCATGGGCCGCAGCAGCATTGCCTTGGCGGCGCTCCGCCTTCTTTTTGCATTGACCGGAACCCTGATCACAGGGTCGATGTCCGTGTTGCCCGCAGCGGCAGGTTCGGCTGAATCAACGCCAGAGAAAGTT
>LUMQ01000989.1_pt1 | contig 12053 bp, 14 predicted proteins | sample 729621 | NCBI WGS metagenome assembly LUMQ01 (sample SAMN03860259, study PRJNA289734) | marine metagenome | biome: seawater column; feature: ocean; material: water; isolation source: Red Sea water column Station 12 - depth 25m | place: Saudi Arabia: Red Sea | collected 2011-10-15 | depth 25 m | reverse complement strand
CCTCTGTCCAACCCCATGAGTGAGTAAACGAAAAGACCCAAAAAACCAATGCCAACACTAAGAACGATGACAAGTACCACAATGGTGATAATTTTTTCTCTGAATTTCTGCTTATCGTAAACCTCCTTTTGTCTTCTAAGACGAATATCTTTTTCCATGCGAAGTAATTCTTCCCAAGCTGATTGACCATGCGAAAATTGGATGAAGGTGCGTAGGTCATTTCTTTGTTGTTCTAGCTGTTTTTTTGCGGTGAACGCTTCAATAGCTTCTTGTTCAATACTTTTGCCATTAATAACCTTTTTAAGTAACGATGGGTTTTTTGCTGATTTATGGGCGTTATCAATATCAGAAACAGCACCCATCCATCTAGATAGGTCTTGCGACATAGATTCTAACTCACGACCTGCATGAAATGCCCTTTTAATGCCGTTAAAAGCCGTACTGGCAACTGCTAGGCTTGCACTTATACTAACAGGGTCAAACATTTACAAACCCCCCTGTAGTCAATTTATAGCACTATAGTGTTGAAGATTACCCCAAATGAACTCAATACATAAAAGGCGGTTATAGAAATAACTATTCTTTCAAGTCGTGAAACCCTACGTTCCATGTCTTGTCTAAAGTGGTACATATCGTTTTTAAGAACGCTGAGTTCCATTAGTATTGCGTTTATATCTGCTTTGGTCATTTTTACTTGCTATTCTCCAAGTGGGTTGCATAAGCTTTTTTAACTTCATCTGTGTGGAATTGTTTAACCATCGCTTTGACATCTGCACTTTCTTTTGAACTATCGCTGTTTGGTGATACGACATGGCGATGATATGAACGTGATATTTCTTTGCCATTTTCTTTTATAATTGTAGCTGTTCTTACCTGTATGTGCTTAAAGTTACCCACTACCTCTAATTTATCTTGTACTGTTTCTTTTGTTATTGCCATTTTATCTCTCCAATATTAACTTGTCGTATAAACTAAAGTAAGCCCAAGCATATCAGATATGTCATCTGCTAAAGCTGAAACTTGTATGCTTGATGCTGTACTACCACCATCACTAGCATTGTGCTTAAAAGTCAATGCACTACTACTTTCTGATAGATGTGCATAAAGGTCATCCCCATTTGCTACTCGATTACATTGCATCGTGCCAGTAGCTCTTACAGTATCGTTGTTTGCAAAAGGCAAACCTTGAATAGCAAATGTATTTGAGCTAGTTAAAGGAGTTGTATTAATATCTACAATGTCAAGATTAATAAATACCATTCTACCTATTTTAGTATACCTTCCAGAACCAGTGGTTGCTGTATTACCTCCAGAAGTATTATCAGATGCAGTAGGTGTCCACGTTCCTTCTTCATAGTCATCTAGTAATTCTGAAGTTTGTCCACTAGCATCACTTGTCGCTGAAAAATCTATACCATTTCCAGATGTACCAATAACTAAATTACCGCTTGTAATCGTTGTGTTACCAGTTACACCCACCGCACTTGTGAAGGTTGCACCCCCATCTTTTAGTGTTACACCATCAACCGCAACCCCTGCATCGGTTACTTTTTCTGCTATTGTTCCTACTGTTAGTGTACTCATTTATTTGCTCTCCAATGCTGTTAGTCTTGCTTCTATAGATGAAAAGATAAAAGAAAATAACTCTGGATATCGCACACCTAGTCTTGTTCGTTCTGTATAGCCATCTGTTTTCTCATCTTTTGTATCTATATAAGTGTATGCGTCTTTTGCTTCTATACCTTTTTCTTCATCAGCTTTTACAGCATCAACTTTAATTTCTTTTTCCCACCATGTATCTGAGGTAAACAACCCATAATTAGACGCATCTAATCCCTCTGCTTTGAAAGCTGTTTGTACTTCTTGTGCGACTATCCCTGTGTGAGTTCTAGCCTTGTCACCTTTTTCTATAACCTTATCTTTCCATCTAAATGTCTTAAATAATGCTGATAGTTTTTTAGCAACATTTAGTTCTTTTGCTGTTGCACTTGCTATATCTTGCTTTTCGTTTTCGTCTGATGTTTGGATTGTGCCGTTTGTAGCACGAACATCATCAATGCGTGTTGAACTATGACCTAAATCTACTTCATTGTCGGCCTCACTTCCATTATTCCCAACTGGTCTAATAGTATTGTTACTAAAAAAACCTAGACCACAGTTAGCGGTAGATTTCGTAGCAAAAATCTTCAGTATATCTCCATCAACTGAAATCGCACCTTCTTGAGTTCCGTCTTTACGAAACTGCATAACTGTACCACTGCTAGTATTTCTGTTTATAAATACTGGTGGACTGTCATTACGAGTAATTTCTACAGCACCAGTTGCCTTAAGATTTATACCTGCGGAACTACTCGATGAAGAAATACCATCGTTAGTTGTGCCTATCAACAAATGTCCACTCTCAATTCTCATGCGTTCTGAACCACCAGTGTCAAACACCATAATATCATCAGAACTTGCTTCGATACTTGTATCTCCATCCGCATCAAGAATAAGCTCTGTGCCATTCATATCTATATTAGAGCCTGTTTGAACCTCTAAACTATTTGCTTTGAATATAAAGTCTGTTGCGTTGGCTACCTTTACTTTTACTTGGTCATTTGTAGATAAATCTAAACCACTATCGTTATCGCCTGTAGAGTTTACAACGCTGTTTACTTTTATTTCTGACATTATTTGCTCCTATCCGCAGTATAGAACACAAGGCAAGAGAAAAGAACCATCGCTATGTGTAACTTTTTTAGTTAAAGAAGTAACTTTACCTATAGTACTACTTCTTATTATATCATCCGACTGCACCTTTGCTGTACCATCACCTTTAGATGACAACAAATCACCTAATGCAACAGTTTCATCTTTATGCACTCTTACAAAAAATGAACCTAATGCTGAAGCATATTGAAGACCAGACTTGGCTTCAGTTTGAAAAACACCATATACATTGTTTGAGTCCTCTGTATCTGAAACTTTACATTTAGTTAATCTTTTTTGTTGAACATATCCTTCGTAATCTTCTTCTTCTGAATCTATCAGCTCACCTGTTGACTCTAAAACTGTTCCCTCTAAAGTGTCAGATGGCACAGCTTGAGTGATGTGAGAACCCATAAAGGCATTAAAGCTAACAGTCCCACCAGATACTGATATGCTTCCTCTTGCATCTCCATTTGTACTAAATAAAACAATCGTATCTCCGTTATCATGGTTAAGTCTACCTATTCTTAAAGGAACAGCACTTGAATCTACAGCATCGTCAGCCTGTACTAAAATCCGCCCATTATCTTGTATTGTTACACCTGTGCCAGAATTTGACCCTGTGCTAATTTCACTTGTAGTTGCTATCAATAATGAACCATTATCGTTTATTCGCATGGCTTCTGAATTGTCAATTCTAAATTGTAAGTTTGAACTTGATGTAGCATTACTACTATCAACATTTATTGTAAGCGTCCCATTATCTCCTGTTAATAGTGCGTCTGAGTTACCTGCTGTATCAATAAACGCTAAAACACCAGACCCATTATTTTGCTTACCACTTAAAGCTAAAACATGATTATCTGCCGTTCCATGTGAGGGGTCTGATGTAGTGCCAATTTTTACATTCCCTGTACTACCTTCTAAAAAAAGACCATGTGTGTTTGCATCTGACTCAACTCTAAAATCTCTATCGGCTGAGTTTTCATTAAAAACAACCCCTGTTGTGTCTACTGTAACAACTTCACTATTTGCTATTTTCATTCCTATCTTGTCATTTGTTGATAGGTCAAAACCGCTATCATCACCTGCTAAATTTTGTATGTTATTGACTTTTATTGTTGAACTCATGCTATCACCAGATTTCCACTAACTGTTAATGTTATGCCAGAAGCTATTGAAAGGCTATGAAAACAGCCTGTGTTATCTCCAGACGCTATTGTTGTATTCGTGTTTAGTTCCTGTTCATGGGTTCTAAATATGTCTTTTTTCCCATTTGTTGTGTCACCTTGATTGCCGTTATCCCCTTGAAAAAACCCTGCTCCACCCCCTGCGGAAACTTCCGCACTATCGGCTGTCTGGTCAAATGTGAATAAATTTATAAAAGCATCGTTATCAGCATTTCTAATTTTTAGAATATTGTTGCTTGTGTCGTACCATAGTTGATAAGCATAAGTCGTGCTAGGTGCTGAAGACCCACTATTTACCGAAACAATCGCTTGTAAAACATTATTAATGTCTGTCCTTGTGTTGGGGAATGTTTGGTTGTCTATAACGTAGTCGTGTTGTGCCATCTTTTCTCCTTTATGTTACTAATTCACCGAACCCTTTTGCTACATAATCGAAAGTTCTATTTATTCCAGAACCGCCACTATTGAAAAATTGTATCGTGAAACCAGTAGCACTTTTACTTGTTATAGCATAGAAATCTCCACTCGCCAAGTTCTGTGCTGAAATTCCTACCCCTTGAAGTGATTTAAATGCAGGACTAAATGTAATTGCTTTTGTACCTGTGCCACTGGCTATATCGTTTTCGGCTACTATTCTATCTGGCATATCTATTGTTACAGACAACGCACTAACGCTTGGTGTAGCTTCGGAATCTGAAGACGTAAGCAATGCCCTAAATTTAAACCCCCTTGCTTTATAGTCACCGACAAAAAATTTGCGAAACGCTGTAAATGTTGCACTGCCACTAGAGGGGTCATCTTCTGTTGTTGCTATTTGTAGTTCGCAATTCGTATCACCAAACTCATTTGCATCTCCATCAAATAAACCCTCTCTATCGTCAAAGTTGCCTGTTGCATCATCAAAATTTAATCCAAAATCTACCCTTGTCATGGTTATATTTGCGGTTACTCGACTTGTGAAAACCGCACTTAGGTCTACTACATTATCAAAGTCATATGTGCCACTAGATGCTACTTTACCACCACCACCATCAAATAAACCGCCTGTGGTGTCAAAATTCCCTGCACCGCTATCAAATAAAATGCTTGTTCCTAGTCTGAGTTCATTACCTACTACAACAGTAGTTGTTTTTGTTCCAGAAAATGTTGGACTTTGTGTTGATGTAGCCACCGCATTGAGGTCTTTTATATTTTGTATAATCGCAACTGAAGATGTTGCATCAAGTGACTCGTTTCCTAATTTATCAACCGCCTTTATAAAATATGTGCCTGTCATTGCAGGTACTACGGCTGTGTTTGCAGGTCTTGACACTTTAGCAATCAAGTCAACTGAGTTTGCATAGGTTGCACTTGCTGTTGTATCTCTTGAGTGTCTTATTCTATAGTGTGATAAGTCTAAATCGCCTACTGGTGTCCATGATAAATGTGCTTCTGTTTGGATTATATTAATTGAAAAGTTTGTTACTGTTTCTGGTGGTGCGGTTTTACCTATAATCTGGTGTGTAGCGGTAGTGAATACAGAACGGCTAATTGAGGAACTCAAACCTACGCCCACTGGCTTTACCTAGATTTATAAAATTCGTATCTGTGCTTTTTTTCGCCTGTACTTCAAAATCTGTTGCGAATAAATCTGCGGTGGTGGCTTCAACCACCAAAACACTTATCGCTTCTTCATTCAGCACTCTGAGTTCATCGGTCACTGTTATTGCAGGTGCTTGAACACTGAAGGGGTTCGGTAGGCTTGTATCTGGTATTTCTGGCGGTGCTAACTGTAAACCAAACGCATAAAAGCTATCTTGATGCTCTGAACACTGTAGACTGACTGTATGGTCTGTGCCTATGCTTAACCCTTGAACTCTAAACGCTTTTGCGGAAAAAGCAGGGGTTGCATGGGTTATATTGACCAAATCACCTATGGATAAATCTAAGGCTGTTGCATCTGCTTTAATTGAAACATCTAGGCTAGTTCTTGAGCGTCTTAGTATTATTTCTGCCATTTCCTGTGCTTGATGCACATTATTTAGCATTGGAAAGTCAAACCGCCCTTCAAGTAATATCCCCCCATCTTCTGTTTTCATAGCATCAAAAGTGTCGGCTGTAGCTAACCCTGTTTCATCTACTGGTGGAAATTGTGCGGAGTCAGCTTGATAGTTTTTGTTGGGGTTTACAAAGTTCACTATGACCCTGTTATATCGTGAGTTTTTATTTTTACTAGTTACTTGGATACCGCCTATAATATTATCTTCAGTAAGGCTTATAGACGCTGTACCTGTTGTTTCGACTAGTATGTTATACTTACCACCAGAAAAATTAAGATAAGAACGTGAACCCTTTACAAATTCCTTTACGTTATCAATGGCTTTTTTTGATGTATCGAGAACAATGTGGCTATCCATCAAGTCTATCTGACTTGCACCGCTAAAGGGGGTAATATTTGTATCGCATACATCGCTTGCCGTCTGCCAATCGGCAAAGTTACTATCAAAATAGCTGTTGGTTATACCCATGCCAAATCTATCGTTTCTAAGATAGTCAAGCATTTGCAGTATTGGATTATCAGAATACGCCCAAGTTGAACTTGTGTCTTTTCTATGGCTTCCACTGCCACCAGTTACAGTTGTATCTAAGTTTGGGTTGTAAACCTTTTTGCCTTTAATAATAGCTTGAACGTTAGGTATAGAACCAAATTTATCAGCGTTCCATTCAAATCTAAGAGCAAGATAGGCTAATCCTCTTAGTCTGTGGTCTGTTGTCCATGATTGCCTTTGGTCTAATAAAGACGATGCTGTTTGCGTATCTGTTCCTAAAAACGCTTCTACTGTTATCAAACTATTGGAATTTTCAGTATCATAAAAATTAGCGTCACTAGCTGACACTGTTCTACGTGTTCCATCAGTTAATGAACCAGATAAAGTAACTTGTTGGTCATTTACAAATAAACTCTGTACGCTATCTATTTCACCCTCACTTAGAATCAAAGCCATATACAAATATTGATTATCCGCTCCAGATGTTTCTAAGAAAACGACATTACCACCCACTTTTCTTGTGCCATATACAACAGGGATATGAGCATTAGCACTAAACTTATTTACCAAAACCCCTTTTGCGTTTTGTTCTACGTCTTGTTCACCGAAATCTGGAATTTCTGGTTGGGGTACAATCCACCCAATAACCTCTTCAATTACGTCTACAAAAACCTCAACAACGTCTTCAACAAAGCCAACGACATCCCTAACAAAATCGCCTATACCATCGCCTATATCTCTCAAATCACACATTTACAGCAATCTCCAATTACTACCCATGTTTTGAAATCCTAGCTTTTCAAACACAGGGTCTATATGTAATCCAGACGTAACAGAAAGATTTATGGGTAACCCCTCCGATACGTTTTTAACCGAATCAATAATTGTTTTTACTAATTTATAATTTCTAAAACTTTTTCGGATATAAAGCACATGAATATTCATTAGTTGCTCTTTACTGAACCAATATTCTGACTTGTGAAACATACACAACCCCATAAGCTCTTTTTTATCTAAGTCTTTCGCTAATATTATTTTACCTTTTTTTAATATTACATTGATGCAATTTGTTAACTTATCTTTATCTATTTCTGGTAATTGTTCATCTTTAAGGTCAAATTCTTTGAACTCAATAAGTAAATCATAGACATTCTCAAAGTCTTTTTGTTCTGCTTGATATAAATGGACACTTGTCATTCCCTACCCCACTTAATATCTCTAACAGATAAAGCGGAAAATTCCATGCCCTTGTCACCGCTAAAAAATCTTTTTTGTGAATTGTCTGTAGTTGTTCGCCCACTTGTTTTGCTAAAGTTTCCCCAATGTGATGTGATATTTAAGACTAAAGTGGCTTTTGTTGTACTGTCTTTTATTCTAAATTCATCAATAGTTCCGAAAAATAATAAAAATGGGTCAGCTATTATTGCTTGGTTTGCGTCTAAAAACCCCCTGTAAACATATACCTCTTTATTTATTATGTTTTCAGTAAGTGCAAGAGCAATATATGTTTGGTCTACACCAGATAAGGTAAGTGCTAATGAGTTTTTAGTTGGCTTGTTTGTTTCGCTTACGCCTGTTATACCTCTTAAATGTCCATTTGATGCGTAAGTTCTTGATGTGCCACTAACACTAGATGTAATGTCAAAACTAGCATTGGTTAAATATACTGGCGTTGAAAACTCTATTTCTATGAGTAATACTGGATTTATATTCCCTGTAGCTAGTTCTGTTTTGACCGCACTTGTTAAACCTCTCGCCATTTACAAACTCTCTATTACATCAAACTCATAGTTAAATAATAAGTTTCCATCCTTGTCATTTTGTCCTGTTGCGAACTCTTGAACATCACTTGTTAGATGCACTGTAAAAGGGATTGAGTCATAGGTAACCGCACTATCATCTGCTAAAGCTTCTCTTAATGGTGGCTCAATGGTGACTGTGGACGCATTACTTGAACTGGTTACATCTTCAACAACCATATAGACTTTAGAGTGTGCGAACTTTATAAAATCCCCTGCTTTTAATCTACCTGCACCATCAGCACCGAACCCATCTATAGCTATAGTAGTGTCTGCTGCTGTGTGTGAACCATTGACTAACAAAGTGCCTGTTTCATTTCCCTGTGCATTTAGATAGTTTGAGAATGTGACTGTGAAATTTTCTTTTCTGTTTCTCTGTTTCATTATAAATGCCATAAGTGGTGCAAAGTCTGCTCTAGTCATGGGAGGATATGAAAGAGTAAAACTAAAGCGTTGACCTTGCACCTGCCGTCTAAATGTCTTTCCACTATCGGTATCGCTTACCAGAGTCTTTTGGTTGCTCTTGATATTTATAGCTGTAAAGTTTGTTAATGGTAATGCTCCACTCATATTACCGCCATTCTACCCTTTTCGTTTACCGCACTATTTATAAGATTTACTATAGTTCCACGACTGTTAACCAATAATTCGTTGAAACCTCTAGCATCTACTGTGCTTATATTGAAGTTAACTGTGACCTCTTTACCCATGCCTAGCTTGTCATTTGGTACTATTGTACCTGCTTGGTCTGGCACAAATAATTCTGCACCCTTTTCACCGACAATGCTTGGTTGACCTACTGGCGGTCTGCCACCTTTTTCAAAGCCTTTTATCTTATTTATTATCCCTGCTCCAAACGCTAACGCACCCCCTACAGCCACAACATTAAATGGAAAGGGTATAGAAGCAAAAGTCTTCATAGCACCCTCATATAAGCTTATAAATGCCTTTTTAATAGCATCTGCCTTAAACATTGCTAACCCTTTTTTGAATGCCATCTGAATTGCTTCTCCAATAAGCATTTCAACAGTTTTTCTTACAATAAAAGTGGCTAAATCTTGAAAACTAAGTTTACCTGTCATAACAAAGTCGGTTAGTGATTGTTTTAACCCCTCAAAAGCAGATGCACCAATATCCTGTATTTCTTTGAACATTTCTTTTTGCGTTGAGAAAGCATCTGTAAAACCTTTTTGCAAATTTTCATAAAACCCTGTTAGTTCCTTTACTGCTTTACCTTGATTTTTTGTTGACTCCGTAACTCCATCTAAACCTACTTCAATAACTTCTAAAGGAACATTCATATAAGCTTGGTCTAAATCTTTTAATACTTTTTCTAATTCTCTTAATTCTTTTGTCGCTTCAAATGTTTTATCTGATTCAAAAGGGTTGGTTATTTTGTCGAAATTGTTATCAAAAGCGTCAATCCGACCTTTAATTTCATCTCTAAGTTTTTCGTAAGACTCCCTAACCGCATCAAACCCACTAGCACTATTATTTGAAAAAGTGGCTAGTTGTGATGTTATAGCTTCGACATCTGATTTAAAGTCTTCTAATGTTTTTTCTTTTTGGAAAACGCTAAATAATTTTTCTAATTTTCCTGTTGCTTCCAACGCACCGACCCCTAAAGCAAGAAGAGCAACTAAACCAGTGCTTTTTGATATTCTACTAAGTTTAACCATACCAACACCTGCTAAACTCAAAGAACGTGCTAAACCTAAAAATGCACTTGAAATTTTTGCAACCACAAGAGCCATTCCTAGAGCTTTGAATATCTGAAAATTGTCAGAAATGAATGCTACGGCTTTCCCTGCTAAAATAACTGCATCAGATAAACCCTTTCCTATTGCCCTAGCAACTTTGTTTATTGTTTCTTCATTATCCTCTAATGCTTTATCTAATGCTCCAAACTCTTGTTTCAGTCCTATTAAAAATTGTTCTGCTACGACTTTTTGAAAATTGAATAATTTATCACCAAGCATTGATAAAGTACCAGTAAGCGTATTTGCTAGGTCATCTGTTGCACCTGCAAACCTTCCCCCTTTTCCAAATACTCTTTCAAACGCTTCGGCTGTTTCTTCTGCCGTGACTGTAGCACCTGCCTTGAAGCCTAATAAATCCCTAACACCTCGTTCTCTAAATATATCCGCACTGGCTATACCTGCCGATAATGAACGCTGTATCTGCTCCGCAGTGGTTTGGAAATCAAGACCAGTAACACTAGCGACATTTCCTGTTATTTCTAAAACCCTTGAAAGTTCTTCTGCGTCTTTAGCGACAACAGCTAGATTCCCTGCACCTGCTTGTATTTGCTCAAGGCTAAAAGGTACTCTTGATGCAAATTTTGACATAACATCAAAGGCTTTTGCACCTTCCTCAACGCTTCCAAATAAGAATTTTAATCGGATTTGTAGTGACTCAACTTGCCTACCAACATCAACGAATGATTTTAGAGTAACCCCTGCACCTATGCCGATTAAAGCATTTTTTAAATTAAATACAGATTGTTTAAGTTTATCAACCCCACCTGTGGCTGACTTCATAGCCTGTCTGGTCTTGTCCTTCGCTATGATGTCTATATTTACTTGTTTTGTTGCCACTTATCTACTTGCCTTTGCTAGTCGTTCTTGTCGTTCTCGTTCCTCATGTTGGATTTGAAAGTAAGCAATCCACATATTAAATTCTTCAACTGACATTTGCAAGATTTCGGAAACTGTTTTGTGAAGCTTTTCAGCTAAACCATAGATATTGTGTAACTCTGTATTACTTCTTAGTTTTTTTTATAATCCTCAATATCTTCATTACCAGTACCCATTATCTTTGTGGCAACGTCTGCAATTACATTTGTGTCAGCTTTTGTTTTGAAGGAAAGAATGTGAGAAGCGTTAAACATTTTTTCGCCATCTTTTGTTAAGGCTTTTTCAATGATAACGTCAATGAGTACAAGCAAATCTGTATTCGTAGCACCCTTGAATATCTTTTGTTTCTCAAGCATATTAAAAGGCTTGGTATGAATAGCTTTATCGCCTGTCAAACCCCATTCTGGAACTTCAATAATCTGTGTGTCTAGCTGACTAAAATGGTCACGAATACCATCAAAGTAGTCAATCTTTTCATCTGCCATTTACCTATACTGTGCCTATTGTAAGACCACCAGTTCCTTGTAATGATACAGTTCTAGTTGTTACACCATCTAGGGTAACCCCCACAGACATTCCAGTGACAATACCAGTTCCAGAAAACTTTCTATCTCCAGATGCACTTCCTTCTGGCATGAACTCAAAACTAGCACTTGCACCTTGCACTAATGTTGTTTGTCCACTATCCGTTTCATCAAAGTTCATGTCTATAGTAGCTGTAAATGTACCTCTACCGACTAAGAAAGATTTCATTGAAGCACCTAATGCTGTATCCTCGACAACATCGTGTGTAGTGTCTATTGTGAAACCAGTAGCGTTTCCAATAGCAGTACCCCCAACATGAAGTACCCCTTCTTTTCCGTGATGTGTAGCCATTTATTTACTCCTTTTCTTCTTTAGGTTTTTCGGCTTTTTTAGTAACCGCCTTTTCTTCATGTACCTTGTAGCCATTTTTTTCAAAATGTTCCACATGGTCTTCAACGCATTTTATTACACTTTCGCCTTTTTTCATAGTCACATTTTTAGCCATTATGCACTCCCTCTAGTAAATTCATATAGTACCCTTGCTGTTATTCTTACACCACCATAGGGATATATTGTACCCTCGTCTGTAGATGCTTCGATAATCTGAGTATCAATAGCATTACCATTTCTAGTTATATCATTATCTAAAGTTTGTTCAACAACTTCTATTATCTGGTTTCTTAC
>LUMQ01000379.1_pt1 | contig 12064 bp, 10 predicted proteins | sample 729621 | NCBI WGS metagenome assembly LUMQ01 (sample SAMN03860259, study PRJNA289734) | marine metagenome | biome: seawater column; feature: ocean; material: water; isolation source: Red Sea water column Station 12 - depth 25m | place: Saudi Arabia: Red Sea | collected 2011-10-15 | depth 25 m | reverse complement strand
GTATGACACAGGGTCTGGCTACGTCCTCAAAGGAACATATTCTGTTGTAAATGGAACGCCAAGGGTGCTGGAGTCTCCTGGTGCTGATCATCAAGCAAGCGTTCAATGGAAATATCGTTTGGGACTTTCCAGTTCAGTAACTGGGGACTTTACAGAGCTCAGTGCACTTACAGTTGATTGTCCACAGACATCTCAAGTTTCAGCTTCTCTTGAAGCTTGCACTAACTTAACACGAGATTCCAAACTCACTATTAAGAATACAGGAACAGTAACTCAGTATTATCAAGTTTATTACTCAGTAAGCAATGGTAGCTATCAATACCTAACAGAAGTATCTATTGGTGCAGGTTTAGAAAATAATTCTAGTTATGTGAATTTATCTTCTGGACAATATATCAACTGGAAATACAAGACATCTACCGTTCAAGGTGATTTCACTAATGCAAATGATACTTTTGTCACAAGAACTGCGACAGTGAATTGTATTGATGATAGTTTGTCAGCATCAACAAGTAACACATGTACCCCAAATGGAGCTACATCAACCAAAACTTCTACATTTACCATTACAAATAGTTCAACAGACTCAAAACAAGTTGAAGTTCAGTATTCAACAGATAATGCTACATTTCTCCCAATGGGCACACATACCGTTACTAATACGCAACCGTACGTAGATGATAGGTTATTTACAACAAACTACTTTACTTATAGATATAGAATTTTAGGTACTACAAACTGGTCTCCGACAGAGATTAGCATAGCTCCATCAGATTGTTCGACCCCAACAAATGTTATTAGTGCATACAATACAAATGAATGCGAAAGTGGTAGTTCATTTGCTAAATTAACAATTCTTAACCCTGGTCAAGCAGCAACTGTAATTTATGACATTAATATTAACAACGCTGGTTGGCAGAGTGGGGGAAGTAATTCTGTAAATGGCACCTTTACTTCATCTGGTATAAAAGTACCAGCTAATACTCCTTTCCAATGGAGATATAAATTGTTATCTGATACAGATTACAATTATGTAGATGGCACTGCGAATAACTGCTCTCAAGCAAGTTCTATTACTGCTGTTACAGAAATTATATGTCCTGAAGACACTAGTAGCAAAACTGCTAGATTAAGAATCATAAACGTTGGTTCACAGTCAGTTAGTGCAATGTATAACTACACAATCAACAATGGATCGGTACAGTCTGGCTCAGCACCGGTTCCAATAAATCCAAATTCCTCTGGATACTCTATTGAAGTTCCTCTAAACACTGGAGACCAAATCGTTTTTGGATATAAGCTTACAAGTAATACAAGCTATCAACAAACTCCATCTAAATCAACTTCAGAATGCGGTATTGACTTAATCTCAAATCCTCAATTAATTCAAACAATTTCTGAATGTACTGCAAATACTGCCGTATCAACAATAGAAATTAGAAACCTTTCTGATCAAGTCAAAACATTTTATCTTGAATATAAATTAAATGACGGACCATGGACTAACTACGATACAGTAACAATCAATGCCTCGAGCCCTATAACGAGACCATTAAATGTAACACAAAACTCAACAATACAGTGGAGAGCTCTTGATAATAGCTATACACAATATGACCTAAACTCTCCATACCAGGTGTCTCAAGTAGAAACAGTTATATGTGAGTCAACCACAACTACAACTCTGCCACCTGTGAAATATATATTTGAGCCAATTGTTTCAACTAACAGAGTTTGTGACTTTGATGACGGTGGTGCTGAGTTTGGTATAACAGTAGACAATTCAAGATCTAATGTATCTGCACAAGTATTGAAGAAAATCTGGATTAATACAACACTCATTGCTCAGGAAACCGTTACAGTCCCAGCAGGTCAATCTGTTGATTTTTCTTCTATTGAAGTTGGTGAAAATAAATTCTTTACTGTTGCACTTGAAGTGACAAACACTGAAAATGGCAAAGTTCAAAAAATGATTAAGAACAAGGATGCAGACTGTATTGAAGATGAAAGACTAATTAATGAAGGATTGAATCCTCTTGATGAGATAGAGGCGACAGAAGACATAGATAATGTTATGGATGGTGACGGTGACGATCAAGAAATGGAAGACAATGGTGAGTCACTCTTGTTCCTTCCAGGTGATGATTTTGTTGAGTTTGTTTATAACGAAGATGCAGATAATCCATTTGTTCCACAATTTACAGATGAATCTCCTCCAACACCTGGAATACCGTTTACAGGTCGAAATGTTGGTGGCTTTATCATTTCTTTTGGATTGATGCTTATGGGACTAGGAGCTTTTATACTTAGAAGAGCGTATTAGTTTGAAATGGCATATTTTTTTATATATTTACTGATAATAATTGTTAATATTTTTGCAGTATTATTTGTACTTAAAATTAGAAGAAATAGATTAAATGATGCAGATGTCATTACAGATGCAACACTTGTAGAGGAAGATTCAATCCAGCAAGTAAGAACTAAAAAGTCTCGCTCTTTATTTAACAAACAAGATCCAAGCACAAATATTTTTGTTGAATATGAAGAATTAGAAGAAGATGTGGCAGAGAAAGTCTTTGATGGTCAATTTCTAGATATTGCTGTAAAGGAAAAAATCGTAAAGAAAAAAGGTAATTGGTACTTATATGGGGAAGAAAAACTTGGTTATGGAAAAGATAAAGCTAAATTTTATTTACTTGAGAATCCAGACGTAGCAAGTGAGATAAGAAGTCAGTTAAGTATTGCAATTGATATAGATAATGAAATTAATCAAAGCGATTTAAAAAAATTAAAATCTGATGATTCAGGAAATGAAATAGATGTATCTTCAAATGAGATTGAGAACCAACGCTCACTTAGTTTTATAAATCAAAATTTAGAAGTTGAACTCTCAGAGGTATACGTAAAATCTAATATTCTTAAAAAAGTCCTTGAGAATGCAATTGGCACAGAGGTAATGATTAGCGTAGATGTTAGCGAGAGATTTAATCCATTAATTGCTGAACCTGAAAATTTTACTGAGGACATTGTAACTATGCTTAAAGAGGTAGATTATTTAACTTCAGCAGTTAAAAATATATCCAAAAATGCAAAATATCTCGGTATTGACGTCACAGAGGAAATGTTACGAGAGAAGTTAACATTGATGACATCTAACCGATTTTCAATTGTCTTTACAAAAAAACCAGTTGAAAAACACAGAAATATTCCAAGACTTATATTCGATTTACCACTAAAAAAAAACCGAAGACAAAGAGAAGTAACAAAAGCAAGTAGATCTGCATCAACCCAAAACACAGGTAAAAGATCTCTTCTTCCACTTGGTGTAGGCCTATTAATAGTTGGATTTATAATTCTAATTTACTCTGTTAACCAAACGTTTTTTTCTACATCAGTTATTAATGATGAACAAAATTTATTGGAAAACAAATTTCAAGTCAGTGAACTTAATCTTTCTGAAATAAGAAACCAAAATATGATGACAGAACAATCTTTAGACAATTTAGAACAAACTGATGAATTTCAAGAGTCAATTATTTCAATTGCAACAAAAACTCTTACCAATCAAGCAGCAAAAGCAGAGTTCCTACCTGACGTAGTTGGAAGATTAACAATTCTATCCGCAAATATAAATCATTACGTAGTTTTCGGAGCAACGAACAAAAAATTAGAATATGGACCAGGATATATACTTGGAACTTCACTTCCTGGTACAGGTGGAAATTTTGCAGTTGCCGGTCATAGAACTACTTATGGAGCTCCATTTGGCAATCTTGACAGAGTTCAGATTGGTGAAACAATAATATTTCAGACAAATACAAATCAATATAAATATAAAATTATAGAGGTGAAAATAGTTTCTCCAGAAGATAATTATGTATTACAAAATTATGGTGATGACAGAATTACGTTAACAACTTGTCATCCTAAATTTTCAGCAAAACAAAGGCTCATAGTTATAGGACAATTAGAAAAAGTTGAGGTGTTTGGATAGTGAAAAAACTGATTATTTCATTTATATTTTTCTTTTCGTTCTTTAACGGTGTATTTAACAATGGATATTCAGATACAAAATTATATGATACTGATGAAGCAACTATTGAAATAGATTCAGCAAGAATAGATAAAGATAATTTACAGATTTCATGGTTAGTTAATGGGATTGAAAATATTGATGAAGTAATTCTCTCAGTTCGTGAACTTACACCTGATGGATTGCTTGGTGAGCCTCAAGAGTTTAGTGAATACTCAAATCAAGGACAAAAAATTTTAGAGTGGGATGGTACAACAAATCTTTCTGTTATTTTAAAAATTTTAACCACAAACTACACACAATATAGTGGGCCGGATTGTGACTCAGTTTATTGTTACAGAGACATAACAACTGAAATTACATCAGATGAATATATAATTAATAAAATTCCTGAGTTGCCAGAGGTGACTACTACAGTGCCTGTAGAAAGTGATATATTTGATGAAGAAGAAAATGTTGTTGATACATCAACAAATATAACATTCACAAATGAACTTATCACAACGATTCCACTTTTTAGTGATATTGATTTTTCAGATCAGCAAAAGAATGCTTTTGCATTCCTCATAACTTCTGGAATTATATTTTTGTTTTATGGAGTTTTACTTGCTCAGGAATGGTTCAATAGAATAATTGCTCACTATAGAGTTAGATGGTCAAATCGTGAATCTAAATTAAAAGAAAAAACAAAACTTGAAACAGCAATGGAGATATCTCTTGTTGCTCTTATTACTTCTCTTTTGTATGCATTTGTTGAAGAGGGTTTTACATTTGAAGTACGAGATGAAAACCTAGCAATATTTCTTGGAGTTTTATTTGGACTTGTAATTGTTACTTTCTTTTATGAGGGTATAGAGTCTTTCATTGAATATTATTTATACGATCAAATTGTAAAATTTTCTTGGAATCCTCAAGCTATGTTTTTTGCTGTTCTCTCGACCGTACTATTTATTGTTATCGATCTTCCATTTGGATTTATACTTGGTTTTATTGCGGCCATACACGTAATTTCAAATAGACCTAAAGCTGAGCTGTCACCAAAATTTTACTCAATGATTAGTCTTTCAATAGTTGGATATTTTTTCTTTTACGCTACTTCATTTGAATCTGTAAGTTCCTCGGGTGTTTTAATGGCAATTTGTAAACTTACTTATTTGATGTGTTTAGAGGGAGTTATATTTAAAGCAGTTCCATGGGGAGGGAACGAGTTATTTGATGCAATTGGAGACTCAGATGGAATATATCAAGCAATGCCGATTGTTAGCTTTTTGATTAGTATATGGCTTTTCATAAGAATTCTTGTTTTGCCACCGGATAGTGAGTTTAACGAACTACAACAAACTTTATTAGAGAGCGGATCATTAGCTTACAGATTTATGATTGTTTTATTGGTTTATATATTGATTATTCTCTTACTTGGTAACTTTATGAAAAAATATGCTGAATTGAATAGGCCCGCTGATTATGAAGAAAGTTTAAAGCTGGACGATACAGAAATATCAGATCTAATAGATGATGAGTTAAACGAATCAGTAAATGAGTGGTAAATTCACCACAATTCTTGTTGTCTTAATTGTTATATTCATAGGTGGGTCTTATATATACGTAATTAATAATCCAATTGAGATAAGTATTCAAGCAAATATTGGAAGTACTGAATCTTCTACAGTTGCATCAACAACAACTACATCATCAACAACAACTACATCATCAACAACAACTACATCAACAACAACAACTACATCATCAACAACAACTACATCATCAACAACAACTACAACAGTTCCAGTCACTACAACAACAATTGAAGTATCAGAAAAGGATGACTCAGTCACTATAAATACGGATAGTACTGAAAATATTGAAATTTACGAGGGTGAGTTTACGTCATTTGATGGATTTGAAGGTCAAAATCAATTCAATCTTGACGGATTAGTTAATAATTTACCAGAAGAATTGAGAAAATCTGTGGAAAACAATGTCATATTTGTCAATGGATGTCACTCTTACGCCGCAACAATTTTGGGAAGGTGCCCTTTTGGCGTGTGGGATTCAGCAGGAACATTTGCAGATGGCTCAACAAATTCAAATTGGAAATTATCTGTCTGGGTTTCCAATAAAGCATTTGCTAACAATAGAGCATACGATACATTGCTTCATGAAACATCTCATGCACTCTCGTATTTAACAAGAAACTGTGTGAATCCCGAAGGAGAAAACCAAAGGAAAGACGCTCAAGAATTTTTTGGGAGTGAGGAATTGTTTGCTGATGCGCTGGTCCTTTACTTCGGGGGAGATTATGTTTACTACCGTGATAATGCTTTTCTAGAAGAATCAGAGAGAACATATATAGAAAATTACATAGCTCTTTGCTGTGAAGATTAAATTATTTACTTAGAATAGATTCTAATCTAAATGATTATTTTATAAAGCTTTAGATACTTGTAATTATTCAACTAAAACAATATGATTTTAATATGTCTATTCAAGAGTTAAGCAATTTAATCTCTTCTTCTATAACTTTTAAAACTATAACTCCAATGATTCCTGTTATGTTTTATTTTTTAGGTACTCAAACGAAATATCGAGATATAAAAGAAACGATAGAAAATAAAATAACATTCTCTTATGCAATATTTTTTCAAATATTTGTCTTACCTTTAATTGGGTTAACCTTATATTTAGTCTTTAACACAAGTATATTTGCTGTTTCAATTGCGATTGTTTTGTTGGCACCAGGTGGTTTTATATCTGGAATTTTAACTCATTTTAAAAAAGGTAACATACCTCTTTCAGTCTCACTTACTTCACTTACATCACTCATAACCCCATTTACGACAGTTTTTTGGTTAAGTATTATTTCAATTGATGCAGAGGGGTTTTCTTTTAACTTCTTAGAGACATTAACCCAATTAACTTTATTGATTTTCATACCTTTTCTAATTGGCTATTTCCTAAATTCAAAAGATATAGGCATAGTAAATAAATTATCTTCCTTTTTAGATAAATTTTTAAAACTATATATAGCAGTAATTTCTTTAACTGGACCTTTTGAATTACGTGAAGCACTAGTTGATTACTTTTCAGAGAGCATAACTATTGTCCTTGTTGCTATAGGAGTCGTCTTTTTAGCAGTTGAAAGTACTTCTCGACTTTTAAAGATCGAAAAAAAGGATGCAGTGACAGTTTCTATTGAAGCTTTATGTCAGAATTTTCCAATAGTATTAACTTTTTCAATACTTTTCAATTTGCCTCAAATGGCAGTATTTGGCGTATTTTATTATCTAGCAACACTAGTAATAGTTGTTCCTTATTCATTAATTAGACCTTTAAATTAAAAAAATTAAAAAACTATATCTTTAAAAAAAGTATGTATATAATAAAGGTGTCTTTCAGACAAAACAATTCACAAATCATTTCCAAAAAATATGATTTTATATAGGAGAAAGAATGTCCGCAAGATCACAATTACAATCAAAACCTGTAGCAGACCTTAGGTCAATAGCTGAAAGTTTAGGCATTGAACATAAGGGATTACAAAAAGCAAAACTAATTGATTTATTAGTTGAACACAGTGATGAAATTTTAGATACAGAAGAAACTGAAGTAGCTGAAGTTATTAGTAAATCAAGTAATGATGACGGACCTTCTGTAGTCAGTTCTGGAGACAGTGAAATAAAAAAAGGTGACACTAGAGATGGTATTCTTGATATTCTTCCAGAGGGTTACGGCTTCTTGCGTTGTAATGGTTATAAGCCAAGTGAAGACGATGTTTATGTTGCAGCAGGACTTATTAAAAAATTTAGAATGCGAAAAGGAGATATGGTTTCTGGACCAATTCGTGCACCTAGACAAAAAGAAAAATATCCCGCACTTATCGAACCAAGCACTGTAAATGATGCTGATCCTGAGCTACTTGCTAGGAGAGTAGATTTTAATAAATTAACACCTCTGTTTCCAGATGAGAGATTAAAACTTGAAATGGATGGAAAGCCTGAAAAAATTCTTCCTAGAATAATTGACTTGATTGCACCAATAGGAAAAGGGCAAAGAGGGTTAATTGTTTCTCCACCAAAAGCTGGTAAAACCACAATTCTTAAAGAAATTGCAAATTCAATTACCACCAATAATCCAGAGGTTTACTTAATGGTCGTATTGGTTGATGAGAGACCAGAAGAAGTAACAGATATGCAGAGATCAGTTGATGGTGAAGTTGTGTTTTCTACTTTTGACAGACCACCGGATGAGCACACACAAGTTTCTAAGTTAGCAATTGAAAGAGCTAAAAGACTAGTTGAAGAAGGAAGAGATGTTGTCATTCTTCTTGACTCAATCACACGTTTAGCTAGAGCTCACAACTTAGCAACACCTGCTAGCGGTAGAATTCTCTCTGGTGGTGTTGACTCAACAGCTCTTACACCTCCAAAACAATTCTTTGGTGCTGCGAGAAATATTGAAGGTGGGGGAAGCTTAACAATCCTTGGAACAGCACTTGTAGAGACTGGTTCAAAGATGGATGAAGTTATATTTGAAGAATTTAAAGGTACAGGAAATATGGAGTTACGTCTTGATCGCCAGCTTGCTGATAAGAGAGTATTTCCAGCTATTGATGTCACACCTTCAGGAACCAGAGAAGAGCAAAGACTCGTGTCACCAAAAGAGCTTGAGTCTCTCTGGGCTCTTAGAAGAGTATTGGTAGCCCTTGAAGGCGGAGCAGCGACTGAACTTTTGATCGATAAATTAAAAGAAACTAAAAGTAATGATGCATTCTTAAAGGATGTCGCAAAAGCAAAATAATCTTGTAAAGTAATAAAAGTATTATTGTAAAGTAGAACTATGAAACAAGGTATTCACCCAGATTATAGAGAAGTTGTTTTCTCAGACGAAGACGCTGGTTTTGCGTTTCTCACTCGTTCAACTATTAAAACAAACGAAACTATTCAATGGGAAGATGGAAACGAATATCCATTAGTAAAACTTGAGATTTCTTCTGCTAGCCATCCATTTTTTACTGGTAAGCAAAAATTAGTTGACTCTACAGGTAGAGTCGAAAGGTTTAAGCAAAGGTACGGATCAACAAGTACCAGACAAGCACCAAAACAAGAAACTTCTTCTCAAGAAGAAGAATAACTTTACTAATTTCAATTTCTTATGTCTGAACAAGATATTGCATATGGTGGCCAAGCAGTAATTGGTGGTGTCATGATTCAAAGCCCAAAAGGATGGTCTTTAGGAATCAGGGATAAAAATAACAAACTTCACAAATATTACGAAGAACGAACCCCACTAATTAAAAGAAACAAATTTTGGTCCGCCCCATTAATCAGAGGTTTTGGGGCACTCATTGATTCAATGTATGTTGGATTTAAGGCAATAACTCTCTCAGATCAGATTTATTCTGATTTTGAAGAATATGAAGAAAGTTTGTTGTCAAAAATTATGACATACTCTTTTTTGGTATCTGTGTTACTAATTTTTATTGCCGGACCTCGATTGCTGGTAGAGACAGTTAATTATTCTCAATCATTGACTGGTGTATTAGAAGGGGTTCTTCGAGGACTTATAGTCATTGTCTACATTTACCTCATTGGAAGAACTAAAGACGCACAAGAGCTATTTGAATATCATGGTGCCGAGCATATGACCATTGCTTCTTTTGAGGCTAAAAAATCCCTTACGATGAATGATGTAAAAACCTTTCCAAAAGAACACATAAGGTGTGGAACATCGTTTCTTTTTCTAATAGTTTTTATTAGCTTATTAACTCTTCCATTTATCCCAAACGTCAATATTGTTTTGACTGCGGTAACTAGAATTTTACATGTTGTGGTGGTTTCAATGCTTTCTTATGAGATATTGAAATTTAACTTTGCAAATAGTAATTCATTAATTGCAAAATTTTTTGCAGCACCTGGTATCTGGACACAGTTTATTACAACAAAAAAGCCTTCCGAAGAACAAATTGAAGTGGCTATTTTATCAATGGCAAATTGTGTTGAGAATTCTGAAAATACAAAACTGTTTGAAGATATTACTGCACGAGCAAGCGAGGTAAAAGTTGGATAATTCATTACACGAAAAACTGAAAGCAATTGAAAATTCACTTCCAGAAATAGAAAAACAACTCTCAGAAATAGATATTTCTAAGGACCAAAAAGGTTATGCAGAAATGGCAAAAAAGCATAGTGATGTATCAATTATTGTTGATTTATTTAATGAATGGAAAAAGATAACTTCTGAGATTGATGATGCGGTTGAGCTTATTAATTCTGAAGATGATGAAGATATGAAAAGTGAGTTTGAATCAATCGTCACTGAGAATAAAAATAAACTAGATCCATTAGTACAAAAAATAAAAGTTTCACTTCTTCCAAAAGATCCATTAGATGAAAAGGATGTATTAGTTGAAATTAGACCTGGAGCTGGTGGAGAAGAGGCAGCTATATGGGTGGGTGATCTTTATAAAATGTACACCCGTTTTGCAGAAAGAAATGCTTGGAATGTTGAACCTATAGAACTTACAGCATCAGACCAGGGCGGTTACAGTAAAATAATTTTTGCAATAAAGTCAAAAGGAGTGTTTTCAAAGCTTAAATTTGAAGCTGGGGCACATAGAGTACAAAGAATTCCTAAAACTGAATCACAGGGGAGAGTTCATACTTCAATAGCGACTGTTGCTGTGCTTCCTGAAGCTGAAGAGGTTGACTTAAATATCGTTGATAGTGATTTAAAAATTGACGTTTATAGATCTAGCGGTCCTGGTGGTCAAAGTGTTAATACAACTGACTCAGCAGTAAGAATTACTCATATACCAACAGGCTTAGTTGTTACCAGTCAGGATGAAAAATCACAGTTAAAAAATAAAAATCAAGCAATGAGAATTTTAAGGGCAAGACTTCTAAAGGCTGAACAAGATAAAGCTGCAGCAGAACGTGCAAAAGACAGAAAAGAGCAAGTTGGTTCTGGTGAGAGGTCAGATAAGATAAGAACATATAATTACAAAGACAATAGAGTTTCAGATCACAGGATAAACCTGACACTAAAAAAATTAGACCAAGTTTTGGATGGAGACCTAGAAGAGTTTGTTGTTGGCTTGATTGCAGATAATGAAGCTTCAAGACTTGCCAATCTGGAAGAATAATGAACATCCAACAAATTCCTGAGCATGAACTGGCAAGACTCAGAGAAAAAGCTAAAGAAATTACAGGGTCACAGTCAGATTATCATTCATCATATACAGAGCTTCTTACTAGAAGACTAAATGGTGAGCCTCTTCAATATATAGAAGAATATATACCTTTTTATAGCATTCAAATCAATGTTGACCAACGGTGCTTGATCCCATTGATGCATGTGATATTTCCCTTGAAGCATTAGATTTAGCAAAAGAGAATTCAGAAATTAATAATCTAGAAATTAATTTATTTCAATCAGATCTTTTAAATGACGTTGAAGAAGTTGATTATGACGTAATTGTTGCAAACTTACCCTATATTCCAACAAACACTCTCTCCAGTCTTGAGTCTGAAGTAGTGGATTATGAACCACTCGTAGCTCTTGACGGTGGAGTTGATGGGCTTTTATATATCAACAGATTAATAAAAGAAATTGAGGAAAAGGATATAACAAACCTTACCCTATTTTTAGAAGTTGACACCAGTCATGCAACAACCATTTTGAATAATCTTTCTCATTGGAAGCAAGTAGAATTAGAGAAGGACTTAGTTGAAAGAGATCGGTATATAATTGCAAAACGATAAATTGAATCTTGCAGTTGAAGCAATAAATAATAATCAAGTAGTAGGTATTCCAACAGAGACCGTTTATGGAATTGGAGTTAATCCTTATAGTCAGGAAGCTGTAAATAAAATTTTTGACTTAAAAGGAAGAGATGAAGATAAACCTTTATCTATTCTTGTTTCTTCATATCATGACCTACAAAAACTTGATATAGTATCAACAATTCCTGAAGTTGTAGAGCTTTATTGGCCAGGACCACTAACGATTGTCGTTGAGACAACAAAGGAATTT
>LUMQ01001249.1_pt1 | contig 12092 bp, 9 predicted proteins | sample 729621 | NCBI WGS metagenome assembly LUMQ01 (sample SAMN03860259, study PRJNA289734) | marine metagenome | biome: seawater column; feature: ocean; material: water; isolation source: Red Sea water column Station 12 - depth 25m | place: Saudi Arabia: Red Sea | collected 2011-10-15 | depth 25 m | reverse complement strand
AAATAGAATGGATTTATTTTAGTAAATATTATAGATTTATTTTCTAGAGGTTCTACATGATATATCTCAGATACGGTATCTATTGTTTCATATCCACAAAAATCATTGGAATCTATATCTAATTTCATATTTTGATCTATTTTAGTAGAGGAACCTTTAGATTTAATCTTATGATTTTCAAAATATTGTTGAAAATCTTCTTCATTTAAAGTTATGTTGTTCTCAAGAGCAATTTCTTGTGTTAATTCAAAAGGAAAACCGTATGTTTCAAATAGATAGAAAGCTTGTTTTGCAGATAGTTCACCTGTTTCAAGAATTGTATTAATTTCTTGGATTCCTTTATTTAATGTTTTGCCGAATAAATCCTCTTCAGTTTTAAATAATTTTGTTATTTTTTCAATATTTTTATCAAGTTCAGGATAAGGTTCGCTGTACAATTTTGTAACTTCTTTGATAAGAAAATCGAGTGATGATGGCTCATCAGTTAATTTATTATAAGCTCTTAAAGCTCTTCTAATGAGTCTTCTTAAGATATAACCTCTACCTTCGTTAGTAGGAACAACACCATCACTAAGCATAAAAGTGGATGCTTTTATATGGTCTAAAATAATTTTTTCGTATTTAGCATCTGAGTTTTTTATTTTTTTTGATAGTTCTTTATGTATTGAACTAAATAAATCTGTTTCAAACAAAGATTCTTTTTCTTGCATAATCATTGCAATTCTCTCTAAACCCATACCAGTATCTATGTTTTTACTTGGTAATGTTCCTACTACTTCAAAAGGTTTATCTTGTATAGATTCCATAAATACAAGATTCCATATCTCAACAAATCGGTCTTCTCCCCCTCCAATTGGTCCCCCATCTGGTCCATATTTTGATCCTCTGTCAATAAAAATTTCTGAACAGGGCCCACAGGGTCCAGGGATATTCATATGCCAGAAATTATCTTTATCGCCATACTGTATTCTTTCTTCCGGAACGCCTATTTCATTGAGCCAAATATCGAAAGATTCTTTATCATCTTTATAAACTGTGAACCATAATCTTTCTGGATTAATTGATAAAACTTCTGTTATAAATTCATACGAATAACGTATTGCTTCTTTTTTAAAATACTTTCCAACACTAAAATTTCCTAACATTTCAAAAAATGAAAGATGTCTGTCAGTATCTCCAATAATATCAATATCAATTGTTCTTATACATTTCTGTGAAGAAGCCATATTTGGATTATCAGGGACTTTATTTCCAGAGAAATAATCTTTTAGGGGTACCATTCCTGCAGCTGTGAATAACAAAGTATTGTCGTGAGGTATTAAAGATGCAGACTTGATAACGTCATGATTTTTAGATTCAAAATAATTTAAAAACTCTGTTCTTATTTGGTTACTATTCATCTTTGTTAATGTACTTTAAATTATATTCTTCTAATATATTTTCATTGATATATGAAGGCGCATCAGTAAGTGGATCTAGCCCAGATTGTGTTTTAGGAAATGGTATTACATCTCTTATTGAATTTTGATTATATACTTCAGCAATCAATCTATCTATGCCTATAGCAAATCCTGCATGTTGTGGTGTTCCATATGAAAGTGCCTCTATAAACCAACCAAACCTATCTTGAATTTCTTCATTACTTAAACCCCATTTTTCAAGAACAATACGTTGTAAATCTGGATTACTTATTCTTTGAGAACCTGATCCAAGCTCAACCCCATTAAGAACTAAATCGTAATGTAAAGCTGTCGAAAGCTCTGGATTATCAATAAAATCGTCTTCATTTGTTGGAGCTGTAAATGGATGATGAGATGGTTGTAAATTACCATTTTCGACTTCAAAGTATGGGAAATTATCAATCCAGCAAAAAGTAAACTGTTCTTCGGTGGTAGGTTTGAAAATATATCTTCTTATATGATCAAGAAATGGTGCTATTTCCATCTCTTGTCCAGCCTGAAAAAGAAATACTCCATTTCCTTGACTTATCAGAAATTCTTTCTCTGATTCTGAAATTAATTTAGATAAAGGACCTGATATATCTTTGTTTTCAATCTTAAACCAGCCTAGACCATTTGAACCTAATTCTTTTAATTCTTGATCTAACTGGTCAATTATTTTTCGAGTAATCGAATCGTCAGTTTTTAAAAATCTGATTACACCCTCTTTATTTAAAATATCACTCAAAAAATTAATTTCAGTCGCTTTAAATACTTCAGTACAATCACTTATCGTTTCTTTAATTCTTAAATCAGGTTTGTCAGTTCCATACAAAGATATAGCTTCAGAAAAAGTCATATTTTTAAATGCAGAGTCTATTTTTATATCGTATGCATCTTTAAAGACAAATTTAACGATAGTTTCAATATTTTTTTTAACTATTTCAGGATTAGCATTCGAAAATTCTACATCCAGTTGAGTGAACTCTGGTTGTCTATCTTTTCTTGAGTCTTCATCTCTGTAACACTTTGCAATTTGGTAATAATTTGGAAATCCAGCCATCATGAATAGTTGCTTATACATCTGAGGTGATTGTGGTAAGGCATAAAAAGTATTGCTGTTTTTACGCGAAGGTACTAAAAAATCTTTAGCACCTTCAGGAGTTGATTTAATAAGAGTAGGTGTATCTATTTCTAATACATCCATTTTGTCCATAATCTTTCTTATAGATTTAAAAGTATTAGATCTGCCGACTATGTTTGATTTCATAGATTGTCTTCTCAAATCAAGATATCTATATTTCAATCTTATACTTTCGTCAGTATCAATATTGTTATCTATTTGAAATGGCAAAGTCTTACTTTTATTTATAATATTTATTTCAGAAGCCTGAATCTCATACATGCCTAATTGAGTATTTTTATTAACTAGTTCTTTATCTCGCTCTTTAAATACACCTGATACAGAAATGTAATATTCATTCTTTATATCAGAAGGCATATTTTTGCTTTGCTCGTAAACAATTTGTATAGAAGAATAAAAATCACGAAGATCAATAAAAGTAAGTCCCCCATGATCTCTTATAGATGAAACCCAACCGTTAACATTTTGAACTTCAGCATTGTTTTTTGCATTTACTAATTCGTTAATGTTCAAATTAATTCCTTTAATTTTGCTGATAATCTTAATAGTTTTTTCAGAACAATTAATTACTAATGTCGCATTATTCTTTATAGCTTCTTTGTACTGAGTATTTTCCTTACTGAATCTTATAGGTACTTCATAAGGTATATGATTTTTATCTAATTCATCAGAAATGTCATACATTTCTTCTTCATATTGAGATATTAAAAATATTTTTTCTTTATGAGTATCAAGTTGAAGTTGGTTTATTATACGGTCTACTCCGAAAGCGACACCCACTCCTTGAGATTGACCTATGTTAAGTATTTGTGACAATTTATCATATCTACCACCACCACCAATAACTACACCATCGGCTACAAATTCAAAAGTTAAATCATTGTAATAATCTAAACCTCTAACTAACTTATGATCTTCGGAGTAAGGAATATTAATATTATTTAGCATATTCTTTATATCTTCGTATTTCTGTAATGTTTCATCTTCTAGATAATTTGTAATTAGTGGGGCCAGATCAATAATCTGTAAGTCCTCTTGTACATTTGAATCTAATATTCTTAATGTATTTGATTCAATCTTTTCAACGCTCTCTTTAGACAAATCTTTTTTGTTTTTATCAAAATACTTTTTTAAAACACTTACATACTCCTTTCTTTCATCGACACTACCTATTGTGTTAATTTTTAATTTAAAATTTAATTCAAGTGAATTAAGAAATCTAAATGAAGATTTAATTAATTGAACGTCAGAATAATTATCTAATGTTCCAATTAGTTCAGCCCCCGCTTGATGAAATTCTCTGTATCTATTTTTTTGTGGATTTTCATATCTATACATTTTTCCAAAATAACTGTATTTATTTGATTGATCTTTATGAAATTCGTTATGATACCTTACGACGCTAGCTGTTCCTTCTGGTCTCAATACAAGACTTCGTCCAGCTTTATCTTCAAATTCATACATTTGCTTAGTAACTATCTCGGAATTTTCACCTATAGATTTTGTAAATAAATCTTTGTGTTCAATGTTTGGCAATTCAACAAATTTATAACCATAACTTGCATAACAGTTTAAAAATTTATCTTTTATGTGTAAATAATTGTCTATATCTTTACCGTATAAATTTCTTGTTCCCTTAACTTGATCTATCATTTCAAATACTCTCTAATAAATGGATTGTTATTCTTAATATTTATTACAGTATCATCATCTCCATGACCAGGAAATAATTGAAAATCATCTTGAAAAAGAGTGAAAACATTGTTTATAGAATCAATCATTTCATTATTATCCCCTGAATACAAATCTGTTCTTCCAATACTATCTTTAAATATAAAGTCTCCAGTAAAAACTACCCCTAAATCCCTAAATTCAAATGATACACTACCTTTAGTATGTCCAGGGTTTATATAGACATTTAAAAAATCATATTCATGGTCTAAAACGTTATGTAAATTCCCTTCATATTTGTTTACAGATACCTTATCACCAAGAAAATCTCCTATTTGCTCGCTTGGATTTCTTGCTAAATGTTCGTCATCAAGATTGATATAAGCCTTTGAATCAAAAGAAGATAGTCCTATTGCATGATCCCAGTGACCATGTGTTATAAATGCACCTCCAATAGTTAAATTATTTGTATTTATGTAATCAATTACTTCATCAATATTTGGTGGTAAATCTATTAAAAATACAATTTCATTATCAAAAGGGCTTATTAGATAACAGTTTGATGTTGCAAAACTTGTAAATTTTTTTATATCAGTCATTTTCTTCCTGGATAGATTCTTGTTGCTTCAAAAACATTCTCAATATCTTTAGCATCATTTAATATTGCATCTAATTGAGTAACATCACTAACTTCAATCTGAAATATCAAACTTACAATTCTTTTACTACTTGTAACAGATTTTGCTACCAATATATTTCCTCCATTATCAGAAATTGCAATAGTCGCATCTCTAAGTAAGTAAGGTCTGTCAATAGCTTCTATTTCAAGCCAAACAATAGTTCCAGTATTAGGTTCAAATCCCCAACTTACATCTAAAATTCTTTCCCCTTTATTTGGATCAATTTTTATATTTAAACAATCAGAACGATGAATTGCAATACCATTTGATATAGTTATAAATCCTAAAATATCGTCACCAGGTACGGGTACGCAGCATTTTGCCATTCTGACTTGTATGTCATCATATCCTTCAACAATAATTAAATCCGATTTACTATCACTCTTAATTTCAGGTGAATATAAATCGTCATCAACAGATATTTCATTTGGAAATACTATTTTCCGTATCTTGTTACCAACAATATTTATACCTGTATTTCCATTTCCAAGACTTTGATACAAAGTTTCGATATTAGGAAGCTTCATTTCTAATAACAATTCATTTAATATTTGGTCTTTTGAATTTACTTCCAAAACATCATTATTCTCGTCTAACCAGGTATTTAATACTGTTTTTCCTTTTTGGATGTCTTCATTTTTAAGTTGCTTTTGATACCATTGTTTTATTTTGGATCTTGCTCTTGTAGTTTTTACTATATTTAACCAATCTCTACTAGGTCCTTTGTTCTTATCCTTACTTGTAAGTATTTCTACTGTATCCCCAGATTTTAGTTCATTACTTAAATTTACTAATTTTCCATTTACTTTCGCACCAATCAGTTTCTCACCTACCTGTGTATGAATGGCAAAGGCAAAATCAACTGGTGTGGAGCCTTGTGGCAAAGATAAGACATCGCCTTCAGGTGTAAGACAAAATACTTCATTTTCATACAAATCTAACTTCATATGCTGTAAAAATTCATTAGGATCAGGATATTCTGACGACATCTCTGTAAGCTCATTAGTCCATCTAGTAAGATCGTTAGAAGGCTTTTCCTTGTATTTCCAATGTGCAGCCACTCCAAATTCTGCTCTGTAATGCATATCATGAGTTCTAATTTGAATTTCCATTTTATTACCATCAGAGGTAATAACTGTTGTATGAAGGCTTTGATACAAATTAAATTTAGGCATTGAAATAAAATCTTTAAATCGTCCTAGAACAGGTTGAAAATTTGCATGAATTAATCCAAGTATCGTATAACAATTTTTAACATCATCAGTAATTATTCTTATTCCAACTAAATCATTAATTTCATTAAACGTTAATCCATTATTAACTATTTTTTTGTATATTGAATAATTATGTTTTGGTCTGCCGTATGCTTCTTTATCAAAAAGGATCTTGAAGGAAGTATCTTCTAATTTATGTTTAATTGATTGCAAACCTAATCTATGTGCCAATGGTGCGTACACGTAAAGTGTTTCATTAGCGATTTTCTCTTGTTTCCAATCAGTATGATATTGTATTGTTTCTATATTATGAAGTCTGTCCGCTAATTTGAGAATTAACACTCTAATATCTTTTGACATAGCAATAACCATTTTTCTTATTGCATCTGCTTTAGCTTCTTCCTTTGAGTTGTAATTTATTTTATCTAATTTCGTTACACCATCAACGATATCAGCAACTTCTTTGCCAAAATCTTTTTTGATATCAGAATAAGTTACATCAGTATCTTCTATCAAATCGTGCAAAAATGCAGCTATGATTGTTTCTTTATCAAGATTCAATTCAGCGAGATATAGAGCAACTTGTAGTGGATGAGTAATGTAGTCTTCACCTGATTTTCTTTTTTGGTTTTTATGTCCATTAGCTGCAAACTTATATGCATCATTTAAAAGCTTATGAGAAGATTTTGGATAGTTTTCTAAAATACTATTAAATAGTTCATCAGCTGTTTTCACAGGACTTTTAGTCGACATATATTAATGGTACTAAATTTCTTAAGTTTTAATTATCTTTGACAAAAATGGTACAGTAACAAATATAGAACTGTATGTACCAGATAATATCCCAATTAATAAAGGAATAGCAAAATCAGATAGGTTTCCTTCAATACCTAAATAATTACCAATAAGAATTATTGAAATAATCGGAATAGCTGATGTAAAAGAAGTATTAATACTTCTCATTAACACTTCATTAAATGTTTTGTTAAGTATTTCACTCGTAAGCGTATCTCTCTTAAATGATTTTTGAGAATCTTTTAATTTATCAAATAAAATAACCGTGTCATATAAGGAATAACCCAATATTGTTAATAGAGCAATTATTGTAGATGGCGTTATCTCGAGTCCTAAAATTACATAGACAGAAAAGGTTAATAAAAGATCATGCATTAATGCCGTTAATGCGATGAATGAAAATCTATATTCATATCTGAATGATATAAGAAGTGCAATTATGGATAAAAATATAACAAGTGCTCTAATCCCTTTGTTTGTTATTTCCTCACCAAAAGTAGGACCGACTCTTTGAAACTCTATTTCATTTTTTTCTACACTGAATTTGTTTGATAAATAATTTAACAACTCAGTTTCACGCTCCTGCGTAGACTCAACTGCTCTAAATATGATTGTATTTGAATTGTCGAATGTTTGATATCTAGATACTGGGAGGATTGTATTGTTTAATACATCATCTATATCATTATCTGTATATTCAGTATCGAGTTGATATGTTGTCCCACCAGTAAAATCAACTGAAAGATTTAAATTTAAGAAACCAAATATTGATCCAATCAAAACAGCAGAAAAAATTATAAATTCAATAATAAATATTTTATAAAATCGACTACCAATATTATGAAAATCAATATTTGTATTACCTAGAAACAATCTCTTAAACATTTTCAATATCTTTCTTTGTTAAAGGAAAATAACTACGAGGGTTATCAGTTATATTTCCAAATAGTGGAACAGCGTTTCTTATGAACATTCTTGTATAAAAGAGATCAAATACTGTTGCAAGTCCTAAAGTTAAGGCGAATCCTCTAATAGGTCCGATTGCAAGTATATATAAAATAACTGATGCAATAATTGATACAAAGTCAGCTACTAATATAGTATTCCATGCTTCAGTAACTGCTTTTTCAGCTGCAAAGTTAAATGATCTACCTACTTTAAGCTCGTCTTTTAGTTTTTCAAAAATAACGATATAAGAATCTGCTGTTAATCCTATAGAAACTATTACACCAGCTATACCAGCTAAAGTTAACGTATATCCTTGATACTCACCTAATAATGCAATAACAGAATAAAAAAGAGCACCAAAGGAACCTAGTCCAAGTATTGCAATAATTCCAGATAGTCTGTAATAAAACAATAAAAATAGACTAACAATAATAAGACCTACAAATCCTGCCTGTAATCCAAGTGATAATGTATTCTCACCTAAAGTCGCAGAAACTTTCTGAATTGAAGATCTTTCAAAAGCTACAGGTAAAGCTCCGTATCTTAAAATAACCGCTAAATTGTTTGCAGATTCACCTTGATCAGAATTGCCCATTGATATTGCAGCAGTTCCACCTGTTATACCTATTTCTGGGTTAACATCCATTGCTATACCAGGTGCAGAAATAACTTGACCATCCAAAACAATAGCTAAGCGTCTTTGTTCTCCCATTAACTTTGCCAATTTTTTGGTTAAATCAGTAAATTTTTGCTCCGAAGTGTCTTTTAAAACTAGTTGAACTATCCATTCATTTTGAGGATAAACAGCTAAAGCGTCATCTATATCATTACCTGTCAATTCAGCAGGACCTAAATGATAGATTATTGGAAATCCGTCAGACAGTGAAAGTAAATAAGAATCTGTGTCGGGATTGTCGTCTATAGTTAAACCAGTTAATTGATCAACACCAGCTGGTGCAGTAACAGTTGGATTATCAGGGTCATCCTCATTTGGAGTTATTGTTAAAGCTGGAGAATAACCTAAATTCAATGAGGAGTTGAGAACAGGTCTAAATGTGAGTAGTCCAGTAGTTCCAACAGCTTCAATTGCTTTTTCCTGGTCTGTGAGACCTGGCAATTGAACTAAAACTGAATTTTCTCCACTAATTGAAATCTCAGGTTCTTGTACTTCACCAAAAGCTGAAATTCTTGTTCTCATAATTTCAACTGCTTGTTCAATCAATTCAGGATCTGTTCCCTCTTCAGCAGTTAGAATTACTGATACACCTCCTTGTAAATCTAATCCAAGTTTTGGTTGAATATTATTTATATATACAAAAATAAATAATCCAACGGAAAGTAGGGGTAAAAATATAAGTTTCAAAAAAGATTTCATGTTATTTATAAGATATGTTCGACTTTAATATCTCAATCTCTCCTTTTTTGACAACTAAAGTAACTTTTTCTTCTTTTATATTTACAACACGTCCAAAAATACCAGAATCAGTTATTACATTGTCACCAATTTTTAAATTCTCTACATATTCTTTATGTTTTTTTTGTCTCCTTCTTTGAGGAATATACAAAATAACGTAAAAGATAATAAATACAGTAATTAAAGGTAACAAAGTTATGATTTCATTCATTTAAAAGTTTTTCCTTATAATTATCAAAATCTGAGTTTAATATACTTTCTCTTACTTCGTTAATGATATTTTGTGTCTGATATATATTGTGAATTGTTAGAAATTGCCATGATGAAGTCGGTTCATTAATTAACAAGTGTCTCATGTAAGATGTTGAAAAATTTAAACACGTATTGCAATTACAATCTTCAACTAACGGGTCTTTAATATTTTTGTATTTACTGTTCTTTAGATTAAAATATTTTGCTCTATTTATAATTTTTCCATGGCGTGCAATTCTTGCCGGCCAAACACAATCAAACATGTCAACACCTAACTCAATCAAATTAATTAGGCTTTTTATATCTCCAACACCCATAACGTATCGTAATTTATCAACAGGTAATAAATCTGTAGTAAATGATACAATCTCATTCCTCTCTTTTTCAGTTTCACCAATAGCAAGTCCACCTATTGCATAACCATTAAAGTCATTCTCCAACATATTTTTTGTAGAAATTTCTCTTAAGTCTTTATATTTACCACCTTGAATGATTCCAAATAACGATTGATTTTTATTGTTGTGAATTTCTCGTGCTTTTTTTGCCCAAATATTTGTATTGATTATTGCTTGTTTTTGCATATCTTTTGAAGCATTAATATCTATTAATTGATCAAGTATCATTGCAATATTACTATTTAATGTTTCTTGTATATGAATTGATAATTCAGGAGTCATTAAAAATTTTGTTCCATCATATATGTTCTTAAATAAAATACCGTCATCTGTTTGAGAGTTTGGAATGGACCAACCTTGAAATCCTCCTGAATCAGTTAAAATTAATTGATCCCAATTAATATATTCATGCAATCCTCCAAAATCCTTGATGATTTCTAAACCAGGCCTTAAATAAAGATGATATGTATTTCCTAGGATAATTTTTGTATCTGAAAGTTGATCTAAGTTAACTGATTTAATTGAACCTCTTGTAGCAACAGGCATAAAAATTGGAGTATTAAATTCATGTTTGTTTATTTTTACTTTATTTACTCTTGCTTTACCATCTACTGCAAGTAATTCTAAATTGATGTTATTCATTTATATTTAAATAATACAGCATCACCGAAGCTTAAAAATTTTAAACCTTGATCAATTGCATATTTATACAATTCTTTCCAGTTATCTCCATAAACATTTTGAACAATTGAAAGAAGTGAACTCATTGGAGCGTGAAAATTCGTAATTAAGTGTGTAGGTAAATTAATTTTTGTATCAGGCAAAATAAAAAGATCTGTATTACCAACTAGATTTTCTGTATTGTATGCTGTTTCAATTGCTCTAAGAGTTGTAGTTCCTACGCAATAAATATTTTTATTGGATTCTTTATAAGTAATTATTTTGTTATATTCAGTCTTATCTATTGAATAAAACTCCTTATGAATATTATGATCATTTAAATTTTTTGATTTAACAGGTTTGAACGTATTAAGATTTACATCTAAATTAATAAATGCGGTTTTAATATTTTTGTTCTTAAATTTGGCAATTAATTCATTAGTGAAATGTAAACCAGCTGTTGGTGCAGCAATCGAAAACCCGCTATCTGAGAATTGATTGTTATAGAATTTTCTTTTATTGGGATTATCTTTAATGTATGGTGGCAACGGAAGTATTCCATGTTTATTTATAATGTCATCAATTTTCGTATCAAAAATACATCTAAATGCTTCATCTAAAATTTCTTGTATTTGAAAATTAAATAAATTTGTTTGATATTTTTTATTTTTACTTTTTTTATCGGAAGATTTTAATAGACATATTGCTTCAAAATCATTCAATTTTTTAGTTATAAATATTTCTAAAGATCCTCCAGTATTTTTCTCTGTCAAAATTCTTACCTTACGTACAGTAGATTTATTGAATATAAATAGAGAATCAGATTCAACGTATTCAGGGAACTGTTTAAATGATATTATTTCTCTATTTTTAGCAATTAAAAGTTTTGAATCTAATGGATTTTCATATGGCTCTTGATTTATAGATGAATTTGGTAACTCGTAGTTTAGTAAACTACTTTTAATCATTATTTACTATTTAGCAATTTAATAAACAAATCATAAGACATAGTTACAACTTTTGGCATTCCGTCATTTGTGCGTCTGGAGTTCCCTTGTTTTCTTTTTAATTTCTTCCAAAAAAGTACTGTATTTTTATCCCCTGATTTTTCAATAGCTTTTTCTAAAGATTGATGAATATTTAAATTTTGTCTAGATTTTGCTTCAAGAAAATATTCTTCATCTTTAACAAATAATTGTATATCTCCCAGATCTTTTGATCCCCCTTCAGCAAACCTTTGAGCTTTAAAATCAATTTCTTTATTCAATCTATTAACTATGTTTGTTTCGTACATAGTTCCCTGTTTTTTTGCCTTATTTACCATGTATTTATTTTAATTTTTTTATTCAGAAAGTAACGCTTCTAATTCTTTTTCTTCAATATCAAAATTTGCATAAACATCTTGGACATCATCAAGGTCTTCTAATGCACTAATCAATTTTGATACTGACTTGAATTTTTCCATATCAATGACTACACC